>Ga0209489_107290_pt1 | contig 16658 bp, 11 predicted proteins | sample SiratrowhiteBW_FD_187527 | JGI IMG/M metagenome (GOLD analysis project Ga0209489, IMG submission 187527) | Root nodule microbial communities of legume samples collected from California, USA - Siratro white BW (SPAdes) (version 2) | ecosystem: Host-associated > Plants > Roots > Nodule | place... | reverse complement strand
TCTTCACTTATGTCAAGGTTCTTTGCCAATCAATCTCGAACACACTCACACCAAATCAAGACCAAAATCCAATTGCTTGCTTGCTGCCATTGCTTAGCTGAACTTGTCTTGTATGGCTTCATCAAATCCATTTAGTATTGTGAGAATACTAACATAGTTTGATTTCATGTTGGTTCGGTTTGGTGTGGCTAGAATTGGTCTGGTTCAGTTTGGTTGGGTTCGGTTGGTTTTGGTTCAGTTCGGTTCGGTTTGCTTCGGTTTGGTTGGGTTGAGTTCGGTTTGGTTCGGTTAGGTCTAGTTCGCTTAGGTTCAGTTTGGTATTGGTTCGGTTAGGTTTAGTTCGGTTCGGTCTGGTTTGGTTAGGTCTAGTTTGATTTGGGCTGGTTCAATTCGGTCTGGTTTGATCCGGTTTGGTTCAGTCCGGTTTGGTTCGGTTCGGTCTGGTTCGGTCCGGTCTGGTTCGGTTTGGTCTGGTTCGGTCCGGTCCGGTTCGATTCGGTCTGGTTCGGTTCGGTCTGGTTCGGTCTGGTCTGGTTCAGTTCGGTCCAGTCTGATATGGTTTGGTGTGGTCTGGTCTAGTTCGGTTTGGTCTGGGTCGGTTCGGTTCGCTTCAGTTCGGTTGGGTTCGGTTCGAATCGGTATGGTTCGATTCAGTGTGGTTTAGTTTGGTATGGTTAGATTTGGTATGGTTCGGTTTGATTGGGTTCAATTGGTTTGGTTCAGTTCGGTTTGTTTTGGTTCGGGTCGGTCTGGTTCGGTTCGGCCTAGTTCGTTTCGGTCTGGTTTGCTTTTGTTTGTTTCGATCTGGTTTGGTATGATATGGTTCCCTTGGGTTCGTTCTGGTCTGGTTCGGTTAGACTCGGTCTGGTTCGGTTCAGATTGGTTTGGTCTGGTTCGGTTGGATCGAGTTCAGTCTGGTCTAGTTAAGTTCGTGTGGTCTGGTTCAATTGGGTTTTTTTTATAATCAGACTAGATCGGTCTGGTCTGGTTCGGTTTGATTTTGGTCTAGATGGGTTCGATTCGGTCTGATTCGATTCGGTTCGGTCTGGATTTTCAACAACTTTCATACATACCTTTAATAATTTGCAAAAGTCCCACATCTATTAGAAATAAGGTTTTTAAATAGTTTATAAGTGATTGCAAATCTCATTTTACAAACCAAACAGAACCAGACCGGGCTGAACCAGACCAGATCGTACCAGACTAAACCAGACCAGACCAGACCTAACCAGACCAGACCAGACCGAATCAGACCAGACCAGACCGAACCAGACCAGACCACAACGAATTAGTTCAAACCGAACTAGGCCAAACTAAATCAGTCCGAACCGAACCAGACCAGACTAGACCAGACCAGACCGAACCGAAGCAGACCGAAGCAGACCGAACCGAATCAGACTGAACCGAATCAGACTGAACCGAACCATACCAGACCGAACCGAACCACACCAGACCGAACCGAACCGAACCAGACTGGACCGGACCAGACCAAACCAGACCAAATCAGACCAGACCGGATCGAAGCAGACCAGACCGGACCGGACCAGACTAGATCGAATCAGACCGGACCGAACTAGTTCAAACCGAACCGAATCAGTCCGAACCGAACAAGACCAGACTAGACCAAACCAGACCGAACTAGAATGAACCGAACCAGATTGAATCGAACTGAACCGGACCGGACCGGATCGAACTAGACCGGACGGATCGAAGCAGACCGGACCGAACCAGACCTGACCGAACTAGACAAGATCCTAAACCCTAGACCCTAGACCAAACCAGACCGAACTGGATCAGACCAGACCAGACCAAACCGGATCAGACCGGACCAGACCGAACAAAACCGGACCACGCCTAACCACACCAGACCGGATCGGACCACACCAGGCTAGACCTGACCGAACCGAACCAGACCGGATCGGATCAAAGCAGACCACACCAGACCGAACCGAACCAGACCAGCCCGAGCCAGACCGGCCCGAACCGAACGGAACCAGACCAGACTGAACCACACCAGACAAAACTAGACCAAGCCGAATCAAACCGGACCGAACTAGACCAGACCAGACCGGACCGAACCAGACAAGACCGAATCCGACCGAACCGAACTGAACCAGACCAGACCAGACAAGACCGAATCGAGCCAGATCGGATCAGACCCAACCGAACTGAACTAGACTAGACCAGAAAAGACTGAACTACACTGGACTGAACCAGACCGAACAAGACCATACCAGACCGAACATGACCATACCTGACCAAACCATATTGGACCGGACTAGACCAGATCGGACTAGACCAGACCAGACTGGACGGGACCAAACCAGACCACACTAAACCAGACCGGCCCGAACTAGATCGAACGGAACCAGACCAGACCGAACCACACCAGATCAAACCAGACCAGACCAGAAAAGACTGAACTAGACCGGTCCGAACCAGACCATACCAGACCAAACCAGATTGGACCAGAGCAGACCAGACCAGACTGGACGGGACCAAACCAGACCAGACCGAACCAGGCCACACCAAACCAGACCACACCGAACTAGACCACACCAAAACAGACCACACCGAACCAGACCAGCTCGAACCAGACCGGCCCGAACTAGATCGAATGTAACCAAACCAGACCGAACCACACCAGACCAGACCAGAAAAGACTGAACTAGACCGGACTGAACCAGACCCAACCAGACTATACCGGACCAAACCAGATTGACCGGACTAGACCAGACCAGACTGGACGGGACCAAACCAGACCAGACCGAACCAGACCACACCGAACCAGACCAACCCGAACCAGACCAAATCTCACCGAACCAAACCGAACCAAACCGGACCAGACAAGACCGAATCGAACCAAACCGGACCAGACCCAACCGAACTGAACTAGACCAGACTAGAAAAGACTGAATTAGACCGGACTGAACCAGACCGAACCAGACCATACCGGACCAAACTAGATTGGATCGGACCAGACCAGACCAGACTAGACCGGAACAAACCAGACCAGACCAAACCAGACCAGACCGAACCAGACCAGACAATACGCAACCTAACTAAACCGGACCGAACTAGACCAAACCCTACCGGACCGGACAAGACCGGACCGAACCAGACCGAACTGAACCAGACCAGACTGAACCAGACCAGACCGAACCAGACCATACAGGACCAAACTAGACCTGACTGAACCAGACCTGGCCAGACCGAACAAAACCAGACCAGACTAGACCGAACTAAACGAACCAAACCGGACCAGGCTAGACCAGACCTTACCGAACCGGACCGGACCGAACCGGAGCAGAATGAACAGAACCAGACAAGACAAGGCTAGACCGAACCACACCGAACCAAACCAGACCGAATTGGACCAGACCAGACATAACAGAAGTAGAACAGACCAGAATAGACCAGACCGAACCGGACCGAACCGGACCGAACCGTACTGGTCCAGACCGAACTGGACCAGACCGAACTGAACCGGACCAGACCGGTCTGAACTAAACAGAACCAGACTGGACCAGACCGGACCGAACCGGATTGAACCAGAACGGACCAAACTAGATCGGACCGAACCAGACCAGACCGAACTAGACGGACCGAACCAGACCGGACCGAACCAGACCGGACCGAACCAGACCGGACCGGACCGAACCAGACCAGACCAGACCAAACTGAACCGAACCGGCCCGAAACCAGACAAGACCAGACCGGACCGCACCGAACCAGACAAGACCTGACCGTACCAAACCAGACCAGACTGAATCCGACCGAACCGAACCAGACTAGACCAAACCAGATCGAATCCAACCGAACAGAACCAAACCAGACTAGACAAGACCAATTCAAACTAGACCAGACCTGACCGAACCGAACCAGACCACACTAGACCGAACTGAACAAGACCAAATTAGAGCAAACCGAACTAGAGCAGACTAGACCAGATCAGACCTAACCAAACCGAACCGAACCGAACCAAACCGGAGGGAACCAAACCAGACCAAAGCGAACCAGACCAGACGAGACTGGACCGAACTCGACCTTACCGAACCAAACCGGACCGAACCAGACACAACCGGACCGGACCGAACCAGACCGAACAAGACCAGACCAGAACAGATCGAACCGGACCAGACCCAACCAAACCGGACTAGACCCTAAACCCTAAACCCTCAACCCTAAACCATAAACCTAGACCGAACTAGGCCACAACAAAACCAAACCAAACCAAACCGAACCTAACCAAACCAAACTGAATCGAACCGAACCAGACTAGACTAGACTGAACTGAACCAAACCAGATCGAACAGAACAGACTAGACCGGAATGAACCAGACCAGATCGAACCGGACCAGACTAGAACAAACAAGACCAGATTGAACCAGACTGAACCAGACTGAACCGAATTGAACCAGACCAGACCAAACTGAACCGAACCGAACCAGACCGGACTAAACCAGGCTAAACCAAACTGAAACAGACCAAACTGAACCCGACTGTGGTTAACCAGACCGGATCGGATCGAAGCAAACCACACCAGACCGAACCGAATCAGACCAGCCCGAACCAGATCGGCCCGAACAAGACCGAACGGAACCAGACCAGAGCGAATCACACCAGACAAAACCAGACCAAATTGAACCAAACTGAACCGAACTAGACCAGACCAGACCGGACCGAACCAGACAAGACCTGACCAGACCGAATCCGATCGAACCGAACCGAACCAGACCAGACCAGACAAGAGCGAATCGAACCAGACCGGACCAGACCCGACCGAACTAAACCAGACCAGACCAGAAAAGACTGAACTAAACCGGACTGAACCAGACCATACTGGACCAAACTAGATTGGACCGGACCAGACTGGACCGAACCAAACCAGACCAGACTGAACTAGACCACACAAAACCAGACCACACCGAACCAGACCACACCAAGCCAGACCACACCAAACCAGACCACATCGAACCAGACCAGCCCGAACTAGACCGGCCCGAACTAGACCGAACGGAACCAGACCAGACCAAACCAGACCAGATCAAACCAGACCAAACCGAACCGAACAGGACCAAACTAGCCCAGACCAGACCGGACCGAACCAGACAAGACCTAACCAGACCGAATCCGACCGAACAGAACCGAACCGAACCGAACCAGACAAGACCAAATCGAACCAAACCGGACTAGACCGGACTGAACTGAACCAGATCAGACCAGAAAAGACTAAACTAGATCGAACTGAACCAGACTAAACCAGACCATACCGGACCAAACCAGATTGGACCGGACCAGACCAGACAAGACAAGACCAGACCAAACCAGATAAGACTGAACCAGACCACACCAAACCAGATCACACCGAACCAGACTAGACCGGCCAAGACCAGTCCGAACCAGACCAGACCGAACCAGACCAGACAATACCCAACATAACTAAACCGGACCGAACCAGACCAAACACGACCGGACCGGACAAGATCGGACCGAACCAGACCAAACCGAACCAGACCAGACCGAACCAGACCATACTGGACCAAACCAGACCGGACTGAACCAGACCTGGCTAGACCGAACGAAACCAGACTAGACTAGACCGAACTAAACGAACCGAACCGGACCAAGCTAGACCAGACCTTATCGAACCGGATCGGACCGAATCGGACCAGACCGAATCAGACCAAAATGAACAGTACCAAACAAGACAAGGCTAGACCGAACCACACCGGACCGAACCAGACCGAACTGGACCAGACTGAACCGAACCAGAACAGACCAGATCAAACCAAATTCGACCAGACTGGACCAAACTGGACCGAACCAGACTAAACCAGACCAAACCAGACCAGAACTAACCTAAGTAGAATAGACCAGAATAGACCAGACCGAAAAGGATCGAACCGAACTGGACCAGACCGAACTGGATCAGACCGAACCAAACCGGACCAGACCGTTTCGAACCAGACGGAACCGAATTGAACCAGACTAGACCGAACCAGACTAGAGCGAACCAGATCGGACCAAACCAGACCGGAGCAGACCAAACAAAACCGAACCGGACCGAAACCAGACAAGACCAGACCGGACCGCACCGAACCAGACAAGACCAGACCGTACCAAACCAGACCAGGCCAGACCAGATTGAATCTGACCGAACCAAACCAGACCAGACCAGACCAGACCGAATCGAACCAAACCAGACTAGACAAGACCAAATCGAACCAGTCCAGACCCGACCGAACCAGACCACACCACACTAGACCGAACTGAACCAGACCAAATTAGAGCAAACCGAACTAGAGCAGACCAGACAGATCAGACCTGACCATACCGAATTGAACCGAACCAGGCCGGAGGAAACCAAACCAGACCGAAGCGAACCAGACCATACCAGACTGGACCGAACTCGACCTTACCGAACCGAACTGAACCAAACCGGACCGAACCAGACCAGACCGGACCGGACTGAACCGGATCAATCTAGACCAGACCAGAACAGATCGAACCAGACCAGACCCGACCAAACCGGACCAGACCCTAAACCCTAAACCATAAACCTAGATCGATCCAGGCCACAACGAAACCAAATCAAACTGATGCGAACCTAACCAAACCAAACTAAATCGAACCGAACCAGACCAGACTAGACTGAACCGAACTAGACCAGATCGAACCGAACAGACCAGACCAGACCGGAATGAACTAGACCAGACCAGACCAGACCAGACTAGACCGAACAAGACCAGATTGAACCAGACCGAACCTGACTGAACCGAATCGAACAAGACCAGACCAAACTGAACCAAACCGAACCAGACCGGACTGAACCCGACTGTGGTTAACCAGACTGGATGAAACCGGACTGGACTGAACCAGACCGGACCAGATCGAACCAGACCAAACCGAACATAACTAGGTCGCAACGAAAGCAGCCCAGACAGAACCTTATAGAACAAAACCAAACCAAACCAGGCCAAACCAAACCAGACAAACTGAACCGATTCAGACCAGACCAAACCGAAACAAACCAGACTTAACCGAACCAGATGGAACCGAACCAGACTAAATCGAACCGAATCGAACCAGACTAGACCACACCAAACTGAAACAAACCAGACCGAACCAAACAAAACCGAACCGAACCAAACTAAAACAGAACGGACGGCACAAAACCATACTGAACTGAACCAGACTGAACCAAACTAAACCAGACCGGACCAAACTGAACCAGACCGAACTGAACCACACCAAACTAAACCAGACTGAACCAAACTGAACCAGACCAGACCGACAAAACCAGACCAGCCAAAATAAACCAAACCGAAACAAACCAGACCAGACGAAACCAAACCAGACCGAACCAGACTGGACTATACCAGATTAGACAAAATCGAAATACACCAGACTGAACCGAACCAGACTAGACCGAACTGAAGCAGATCGAATCAGACCAAACCCAACCATACCGGACCAGATCAAATCAAACCATACCAGACCAGACTGAACCAAACCAAACCAGACCGGACCGGACCGAACCACACCAGACTGGATCGAAGCAGACCAGAGAGGACCAGAAAGGACCTGACCAGACCAGACCAGACCAAACCAGACTGAATCAGACCGGACCGAATCAGACGAGACCTGACCGAACCAGACTAGATCTTAAACCCTAAACCCTAGACCGAACCAGATCGATCCAGATCAGACTGGACTAGACGGAATCGAACCGGACCAGACGGAATCGAACCAGACCAAATCGAACCACACTCGACCACACCAAACCAGACCAGACCGGATCGGACCTCACCAGACCAGATCAGACCGAACCGAACTAGACCTGATTGAACCAGACCGGACTAAACCGGACCAAAATGAACCAGACAGGACTGAACCAGACCAGACCAGACTGAATCGGACCAGACAAAACTGGACCAGACAGAATCGAACTAGACAAGATCGGACCAGACAAAACCGGACCGGACCAGACCGGACTAGATTGAAATAGAGCGCATCGAACCAAACTGAATCAAACCAAACAGGACCTAACCAGACCGAACTAGACCGGACCGAACCAAACGAACCAAACTAGACCGGACCAAACCAGACCCTACCGGACCGAACTAGACCGGACCTAATCGGAGTGAACAGGACCGAATCGAACCAGAGCAGACCCGACCATACTGAACCGTCCGGTCTGGTTCGGTCTGGTTCAATTTGGTTCGGTTGAGTTCGGTCTGGTTCAATTCGGTTCAGTCCGGATGAGTCCGGTTCGGTCTGGTCGGTTCGGTTTGGTCTGATTCGGTCTGGTTTGCTTCGTTTCATTTCGGTCTATTCTGGTTCAGTTTGGTTTGTAAAATGAGATTTGCTCCCATTTATAAACTATTAGAAAACCTCATTTCTAATAGATGTGGGACTTTTGCAAATTATTAAAGGTAGGTATGAAAGGTTATGGAGATCCACACAGAACTTATTTTGGGATGTTCGTTCTCCCTGCTATTGAAGCTTTAGGAGGTGTATGAGCTATCATTACAAACATAATTTTACCCTCTTTCCATTGGTCTAGGTTGGGTGCATTTATGAAATGATTTGGTCACCCAAAATCAACCCGAAAGTAGTGTCCCAAACTGGTTTCTGTGCATCACATAAAATCATAAACGTGGTCTTGAGGCTTACTTTGGGATGTTCGTTCTCCCTGGTATTGAAGCTCTAGGAGGTGTATGAGCTATCACTAGAAAGATATTTTTAAACTCTTTCCATTGGTCTAGGTTGGGTGCATTTATGAAATGATTTGGTCACCCAAAATCACCCCGAAAGTAGTGTCCCAAACTGGTTTCTGTGCATCATATAAAATCATAAACGTGGTCCTGAGGCTTAATTTGGGATGTTCGTTCTTCCTGGTATTGAAGCTTTAAGAGGTGTATGAGCTATCATTACAAAGATATTTTTATCCTTTTTCCATTGGTCTAGGTTGGGTGCATTTATGAAATGATTTGGTCACCCAAAATCACCCTAAAAGTAGTGTCCCAAACTGGTTTCTGTGCATCATATAAAATCATAAACGTGGTCTTGAGGCTTACTTTGGTATGTTCGTACTCCCTGGTATGGAAGCTTTAGGAGGTGTATGAGCTATCATTACAAAGATAATTTTACCCTCCTTCCATTGGTCTAGGTTGGGTGCATTTATGAAATGATTTGGTCACCCAAAATCACCCCGAAAGTAGTGCCCCAAACTGGTTTATGTGGATCACAAAATCATAAATGTGGTTTTGAGGCTCGCTTTGGGATTTTCGTTCTCCCTGGTATTCAAGCTTTAGGAGGTGTATGAGCTATCATTACAAAGATAATTTTACCCTCTTTCCATTGGTCTAGGTTGGGTGCATTTATGAAATCATTTGGTCACCCAAAATCTCCCCGAAAGTAGTGTCCCAAACTGGTTTCTGTGCATCATATAAAATCATAAACGTGGTTTTGAGGCGTACTTTGCGATGTTCGTTCTCCCTGGTATCGAAGCTTTAGGAGGTTTATGAGCTATCATTACAAAGATATTTTTACCCTCTTTCCATTGGTCTAGGTTGGGTGCATTTATGAAATCATTTGGTCACCCAAAATCTCCCCGAAAGTAGTGTCCCAAACTGGTTTCTGTGCATCATATAAAATCATAAACGTGGTCTTGAGGCTTACTTTGCGATGTTCGTTCTCCCTGGTATCGAAGCTTTAGGAGGTGTATGAGCTATCATTACAAAGATATTTTTACCCTCTTTCCATTGGTCTAGGTTGGGTGCATTTATGAAATCATTTGGTCACCCAAAATCACCCCGAAAGTATTGTCCCAAACTGGTTTCTGTGCATCATATAAAATCATAAACGTGGTCTTGAGGCTTACTTTGGGATGTTCGTACTCCCTGGTATTGAAGCTTTAAGAGGTGTATGAGCTATCATTACAAAGATAATTTTACCCTCCTTCCATTGGTCTACGTTGGGTGCATTTATGAAATCATTTGGTCACCAAAAATATCTCCGAAAGTAGTTCCCAAACTGATTTCTGGGCATCACATAAAATCATAAACGTGGTCTTGAGGCTTACTTTGGGATGTTCGTTCTCCCTGGTATTGAAGCTTTAGGAGGTGTATGAGTTATCACTAGAAAGACATTTTTACCCTCTTTCGATTGGTCTAGGTTGGGTGCATTTATGAAATCATTGGGTCAATCAAAATCACCCCGAAATTAGTGCCCCAAACTGGTTTATGGGCATCACATAGAATCATAAATGTGGTCTTGAAGCTTACTTTTGGATGTGTTGGGAATTTCCTTTTGAAAGTGTACATTGATTTGTTTTAGTTTCTGAATATGTCTTTAATTAGAATATTTGCTCTTAATTGTTAGAATATTCACTCTTCATTATTTCGTAGACGTTAAGATTTTAATTTGTAGGAGTTATTTCAGTCAGATATTTTTCGTTTCTGCAAGCATTATAAATGTAAGGTATTGATAGATGAAAAAAAAAAGCAATAAGAATATTTTCTCTTTATACATATCTCCTCCTATTCCCAAAACACAACAATTGGTATCCGAGCTCTTAGTTCTTAGGGTCTGTGTGAGACCACGAGGAAAAAACAGCAGAGGGAAACCAGTGAGGAACCTTTTGGGAAAAATAAAAAAAACTTCACCCATGGCCGGAAACTTCATGGTAGCACCTCCGGTTTTCTCCGGAGAAAACTATCAAATATGGTTTGTAAAAATAAAGTTTTATCTAGAAGCGAGTGGTTTGTGGGATGTTGTGATGTCTGAAATCCAACCGCTATAAGAAGATCCAATTGTAGCTCAAATAAGAAATTACAATAATGAAGTAATAAGAAAACCGGAGGATGACGATGACGAGAAGTACTCATCATGTCAACACTGCAAGAAAACTAATCATCCACATTGGAAATGTTGGTGGAGACCAGATGTGGTGTGTAGTTCTTGCAATCGAAAGGGTTATATGGAGAAGGTATGCAAAAGAAAACAACAAGAGGTGCAAATTGCTCAAGAGACTGATAACGAGAAGGAGGAGCTTCTTTTTGTGGCGACATGCTTTGCTAGTGACATCACTAATTAAACATGGTTGATCGATAGTGGATGCACTCATCACATGACACATGATAAAAACATGTTTGTAAAGCTTGACAAAACCCATTATTCGAAAGTCAAAATTGGAATGGAGACTATATTGAGGTCAAAGGCGTAGGTGATATTGCCATTGATGCTAGCTCAGGTACAAAAATAATCTCTAATGTTTTATATGTCCCTGAAATTAATCAAAATCTGCTAAGTGTTGGGTAGCTTTTAGAGAAAGGCTATGTTGTTGTGTTCAAAGATAAAACTTGTGAAGTCTTTGATACAACTGACATTAAATTGATGTCAATAAAGATGAAGGGCAAAAGTTTCTCGGTAAACTTGCAAACAGATCTTGCTTACTCTTCTGCAGTTAATTCGGGACAGATTGAGCATAAAAATAAGCAGTCTAGGCAGTCTAGAAAGCTTGCAATAGAAAATTATGGGAAGCTAGTAGTGAAAAATCATGGATTGGATTCTCGTGATGATGTTAAAGTTTCTAAACAATTGATTGTGAAAGAGATTAAAGGCCTTGATGTTGTTCCAAAAATAACTGAGCAAGAAAGTTTTGATGAAAATTTGGATGATCATCCTGTGAGAGATAATAGATCCCTCTCTGACATATATCAAAGATGTAATATGGATGTTGTCAACACCTTATTTCGTCCGGATAAATATTAATTAGAATAAAAAAATTTAAAAAACAAAAATAATAATAAAAGAATAAAATGTAATTGATTAGTTATAGATTTATTTTATAAATGACAAAATAATATAAAAAGGAGAGAGGTTTGACGTATTCATTAATTTTTACAAATTAAAATAAAAATTAATAATAAAAAATAAAAATAATAAAAAATAAAAATAAAAAATAAAGCAATAGAACTTAAAAATAAGAAAAAAAAAACAAAAAAAAATAATAAAAAATAATAATTAAAGAAATTGAGATTGCTTTCAAACTGTTTCTTGATGTGCACGTTTAATACATAATTAAAATAATAACAAAAAAAAGAGACTGAGTCAATCCTCTAAACTACTTGAAAACGTTTTAGGCTGAGTTCAACAGGGGAGGTGAATTGAACTTTGAAAGATTTTTCCCAATTTATACCTTTGAAAATAGTTTTCACAATTTGAAAAACTTTATTGAATCTTGGTGCTAAAGATATAGGGTGCAGTAAAGAAATAAATTAATTTAAAGCACAAATGAATCAATTTTTTATACAGACAGATATAAGTTTTTCAAACACATAACAGATTCACAATCACACAAATTTACAATTTCACAGTAGCACTTTAAGCGGATCAAATTCACATAGTTCTAATAGCAATGTTACACTCAGATCAGAATCACACACAAATCCAAATTTGAATGAGAGCAGAGAGGAAGAGAATTACAAAATACAAATTTAAAACTCCTAACACAGCACTACACTGATTTCAGTCAATATTAATAAATCTGATAAAGTTTCCTAACACCAGTAATTAATACAGACTTGAAAATTATTCATAATGCAGATTCAATTATTCAATTATACCAAGAACACAGAACAAGAATACAAATTCTGCAGTATTACACCAATTCAGTCAAAGTTCCAATTCTTTGTCAAATCACATATTCAGTATCTTGCATGTATTACAGATTTAGAAAAGAACCAATCTGATAAGCAAAATTTCTTTGACAGCTACAGCAGATTTATCAGAAACCAATACCGAATTCAAGTTACAATACACAAATCAATATTCAACAGAGAACTTAAACCAGTTTTATCAAGATTACCAGAGATTAATTCAATCTTTCAATTTAATTCAATATGCAGTGCAAGAACAAATCAAGATTATAAGAGAAGGGTTTAAGAAGAACAACACAATCAATTTTATACTGGTTCACCACAAGGGCTACGTCCAGTCTTCTCTGCACCACTTGCAAAGAAAGTTCCACTAACTCAATTAATTGTTCACTTACAATTAATCAACCAATTCCTACTCCCCGCAGAAATCAAGAACCCTGCCTAATTGGGGAGTAGTTCCCAATCAATTTCAGCAGAAACACCAAGCTAACTCAATTCCTACTCCCTGTAGAAATCAAGAACCCTGCTAAATTGATCAACTGCTCCCCGCAGCTCCCAATCAATTTCAGCAGAAACACCAAGCTAACTCAATTCCTATTCTCTGTAGAAATCAAGAACCCTGCTAAATTGATCAACTGCTCCCCGCAGCTCCCAATCAATTTCAGCAAAAATACCAGGCTAACTCCTATAGCCCAAACCAATACAATTGTTGAATGATTATCACAGAATTACAATGAATACAACACAAATCTTGATTCAAAAAGGATCAAGAAGGATTGAGAAAACTCCCTGATTGGCATAGAAAGAAAGGCCTGTACACAGTCTTGAAGAAACCCAGTAGCACACCTTAGTGAAAATTGATTCTTCAAGTAAAAGCCCTCTTTCGAAAATGATTATTATGAAATAGAAAATCTCTCACAGTAGTTCTCACAAATGAATTTCAGAAGATTGTGTTTCGAAAAAATGTATCTCTCTGTTCTTTTTCTTTTCTCTTATTTTTCTTGTTTTTCACACTTGAAAGCCCACTGTATTATAGAAGAAGAATTCAAAACCAGTTTTTAGAAAACAGTTAATTTAGTTATACTCAGACACAAATAAATTAATTCGGCTTAACCTGAAATCAGTTTATAATAGTTCAGTACTTTATTTTCCAAAACTATTTTTAACCAAAGTTAAACCTTTTATGATTTGATTTAAATCATTTAGACCATGTGCTAATGAATTTCTCCTTAGATGTGCATAGGTTCTCTTTCACAACCAATCACACTAGGACAAAGCCTAGAACACACTTTCATTTGCTTGCTTTAGCTTGCTAGGCATGTCTTGCATGCCTTCATCAAATCCTTTAGTATTGCAAGAATACTAACACTACTTTCTTTTAATAATAAGATAATATAATCAGAAAAAATACGTGGGGAAACCATTCCTCCCCACTTTCTCCAATTATTTTTCCACTTAAACCACTTCTCTGATAACTGCTATTATTGATATTATAAATTATCGAATCATACAAAAGAAAAGAAAAGAGGAGAGATATTAAGTGCAGAATACAGAGAACCAAAAGAAGAAGAGAAAGGAGCACCTTTTTAAAGAAAGAGAGAAGTAGTTTTTTTAGAGACCAAGCTTTGAAGAATCAAGTTTCAGGTATGATTTTAGAACTTAAAATTGGCATGCATTTAAGATTTATGGTTTTGTTATTACTTTATTCTTGAATGATTAGTGTACAGTCACACTCTCTCTCCTCCATGAAAACTTTCTTCCATAATTTTTTATTGTAACTCTTCACTGCACCATTTTCCACTATCCAAAACACCTAAAAACAACCCCTAAAATCCACCAAAATTCAAGCATGTTTGCCCACAAAAAATTGCACCCAAAATCACTTCAAAACAGTCCCAAAACAACCTCTGTCATCAACGCCACTTTTTCCACGCCGCCGCCGTCGCTCCTTCCTCATCGCTGCCGCCGCTTTTGGTTCATCATGGATGAAGAAAGGTGATGGTGGCTTAGGGTTAAGATGGTGGTGGCTTAGGGTTTAGGAGTTGGGCCATTCTATTAGCACCCCCCACATTACCATTACACCACCAACTAAAAAAATAATAAAAAACTATTCGTACCCCCCCACATTACTATTGCACCACCAATCTAAAAAACATAATAAAAATTATTCGTACCCCCCACATTACCATTGCACCACCAACTTAAAAAAAAATAATAAAAAATAATTTTGGGCCATTGGGACCAGCCCAAAACTACAACCTTTTTTATTTGTGTACTCACATATTTTAAGTTTATATCTTGTCTGTTTCATTTTTTTATTTTATTTTGTTATGATTTTTATTATTTTTCATTATTTTAATAAAAAATAAATTGGTATACTAAAACTTTATAAATAAATTTTTGGAATATTATATTTGCTAATAATGTTAGATATCAAATGGCTGCACGCGTTATACGATATTTAATTGGGGCAGATCCATGGGAAAATCCCTCCTCCATATCAAAAACATAAAAATCAGCACGAAAAATAAGTTTACTAACTCGAACAAAGACATCCTCAATGAGACCTGTAGGGTGGGCAACACTTGTATTTGCCAACTATATCACCATAACCGTATGTTGCATAGGTCAAAGAGACAAAGATTTATAAATAGACAAAGGCATAACATTAATTGAAGCACCAAATCAAGCATGCCATTTTCAAATTTGTTATTCTCAATAACATAAGTTATGGAAAAAGTACCTGGGTACTTACGTTTCTGTAGAATGTGAGGAACAAATTTACCTATCAATGCAGACACGTTTCTACCCATGGTGATTCGGTCATGACCCTTCAAGATGTCCTTATCCACCTTTCAATCTTTTTGCTGGAACTATTGTCGGAGGTAATGGAAGAGGGATGGGGGGTTGTTGCAGATCACCACTAGTAGAAGGTGCACTCGAAGAAGATGTACCATTTCCCAAATGCGGACATTCACCTACAGGACCATTAAACTTGGGCAACAAATGTATTAGACCAGTGTTGAGAACGTATAACTGAACTCAGGTGCAGCCAGCTCCCTAAGAACTGTAGGAGGTTAAGCCAAATTGTTCTCAGTATAAATAAAATTAGAATCAGTATTGTGCACAAAATTTAAATTTGTAGACACAGAACGAGAATGCTCAGAATTATATAAACTAACAATATCTAAAGGTAAAGACTGTAAAGATAAATTCCAAAAATGCCTAGTTAATATATAAAACGTCAATAAAACATAGAAAATGATTTTTTTTTTCAAGACCCGCTAACCCCGAACCGGCTTTGCCGGTTCCATTGCATCCGAATAAACTGTTCTACCCAAAAAACATATATAATACATCCAATTCTGACAACCAGAGCAAAAGTTACGGCCGTTTGAAGTTTAGCCTTAAACCGTAAACTCGAAAACCCTAAAACCCTAAACCCTAAAACCCTAAAACCCTAAACCTTAAAACCCTAAAACCCTAAACCGTAAACACTAAAACCCTAAACCCTAAAACCATAAAACCGTAAGCCGTAAACAATAAAATCCTAAACCGTAAAACCCTAAACCCTAATCCCTAAAACCGTAAACCCTAAAACCCTAAAACCATAAACCGTAAACCCTAAAACCTAAACCCTAAAACCATAAAACCCTAAGCCGTAAACACTAAAACCCTAAACCATAAAACCCTAAATCGTAAACACTAAAACCCTAAACCTTAAAACCCTAAACCCTAAATCCTAAACCTTAAACCCTAAACCCTAAACAACAACAACCATACAAAGGGTTACTACCATGTTTAGTTTAGGGGTTAGGGGTTAGAATTTAGGGGTTAGGGTTAGGGGTTTAGGGTTTGGGGCTTAGGGGTTAGGGTTAGGGTTCAGGGTTCAGGGTTCAGGGTTCAGGGTTCAGGGTTCGGGGTTCGGGGTTCGGGGTTCGGGGTTCGGGGTTCGGGGTTCGGGGTTCGGGGTTCGGGGTTCGGGGTTCG
>Ga0209489_107288_pt1 | contig 16663 bp, 9 predicted proteins | sample SiratrowhiteBW_FD_187527 | JGI IMG/M metagenome (GOLD analysis project Ga0209489, IMG submission 187527) | Root nodule microbial communities of legume samples collected from California, USA - Siratro white BW (SPAdes) (version 2) | ecosystem: Host-associated > Plants > Roots > Nodule | place: USA... | reverse complement strand
ATATATAAATAGCGATATATATATATATCAAATGTTAGTATCTAAAAATTCATATTTATTTTTAAATGTTCATTTTGTGTTGTACCTATGTCTGTTCGTGTAGATAGTATAATCATCTCGGTTTAAAATACATACAAGACATGTAATTACAAGCTATTAAAATGAATTTTTAACATAAGAAAAATATATAAAAGAAGACATTTTAATCAATGGATCATAATCATTCAATCTTCTTCAAATACCAACATACAACAACAATATAGATCACACATGATTTATACAATGAAGGATATTTAACAAATAGAATAGCAATTAACGCCTTCTGGAATACTAAGAATGTCCTACCAGATACTAACATTTGATCAAATACACAAGACTTGGATTTACAATCGATTCTAAGAGAATGAATTAGGGTAAATTCATTACAATTCAAGTCGTGTATCTACATGTGGTCAGAGTGTGTAAGACTTCCCCCTTCAGATTCTCATTACCTGATATCTTAATTTATGTGACTTAGATCATTATTTTAATTTATGTGACTTAGATCATTATTGAAGCAAGAGAATCTTTGTTACAACATAGACACCAATACGTAATACACAAATCAAACAATAATTCACATATCATCCCAGATATGTGATAATAAATTCATACAAATTCCATCAATCTCAGCAAGTATCATCACACAATATAACTTATTTAAACAAAAACACAACATCAATTAAATATACAACTTAATATTCATTACACATTTAAAATAAATATCCATATACAATCTAATCCATTGAAGGGACAAGAAAAAAGAAAAAAAAATAACTTTTTAATTTTTTTTAGCTTGAGCGAGAATATTTTAGCTTGAGCGAGAATATTTTAGCTTGAGCGAAAATATTTTAGCTTGCGCAAAAATCTAGTAGGGAGGATTGATTTTCAATGTTATTTTTGCTTGACAAAAAAATTGCTTATGTGAAAACAAGGCTGGAAGCAAGGTTGAGTTATAAGGCTATTTTGGCTCTAGCGTGAATTGGCTCGATTGAGTGAAAATATCAAAAATCAATCTCCTACAGCAAAGCAAATATATTTTCAAAGTTTTATCCAAAATTAGTTTAACAAATACAACTCTTAAAAGTAGTAAGCTAACAAAAAATGAAAACAACAATAAATTCCATTCAATCAAAATATATAAAAATAATCTCAAACACAAACATTAGAAATATGCATTATAAGAAAAAAGTTAAAGTACCAACGGAATTTTATCGATGAAAATTTATCTGTCGGTAAAATATCATTATCGATGATTTTATCCACAGATATCATCCGTCGCTAAATTTATTAATGAATTTACCAACAGATTTACTCTAAATCTGTCGGTAATTATCAACGAACTCAGAAATCCGTCGGTAATTACAGACAGACTCAGCAATCTATTAGTAAATTTATATATAATCAATTTAACGATGAATTTTGGGTATTTCTGATGGATTTGTCTGGTCAGTAATTTTTTTATTTTTTATTTTTTGTAGTGATGCTCAACAATATAAAACTAAAAATACTATGACCAAGTCACTTTTACATCTAGATCATCTATCCTAAGGTTCTATCAAACATAAATAGCTTTCTTTACCAATAATTTCCTATTCCAATGAAAGTTTCAGCTCAAGAAGAAAAACCACTCAAAATCTAAAGACTCAGTAAAGTATCTAAACATAACCAAATTTCAATGTGAGGTTAAATCCCCAATAAGATTGATGACAAAATCATAAAGAAATAGAGTGAACAAAGAATCTTTAAGGTACACAGAAACTTACGCTGTTTGAAAATATGATTGATTATAATTGATCTTTAGCTTCTTACTTACAACGAAGTGTGATCAGATTTTGAAATATATGATATATGAAGGAAAAAAAAAGAAAAGAGGAGAAAATTTTAAGAGAGAAAGGGGGGATGACAACCCTAATTCTATATGGAGAATTAAGGTTTTTGATGGTGAACTTTTTCTTGTTCGCATTTGTCCTAGTGGGATTGTGGTGATCTTCCTTGTGTGATAGCATTTGTTTTGGTGGGAGTGTGGTGATCGCATTTGTTCGTATTGTGTTCTTCTTGTGGTGTATTGTGGTTTCTTCTCGTAGTTTGTTCTTTATTGCACAATGAGCATGCAATCCTTAGGGTTCCTAATCTCTCGGGGGTACCCTAATAGTCAAGATATGAAGCAAACTAGAAAACTTCTTTTGTGACAGTTGTGTAGAAGAAGTTTGCTTAAGCTTTGAATAATGCTTGTGAATCCCTCCATCGCAGTTGCCATCTCCTTTCCAAAGGAGTTCTTGTCTCTATGCAGATCCCAGAAGAACCGTATATGGCAATTCTTAAAGATTGTAAGAATTACTTGCATGGTAGGATCATGCTTGCCAAAGGAAACAAGCCTCTGACGCACCTGGACATGTGCAAGAAGTCAAACCTTGCTTGAAAATGTCTTGGTTCTTCAAAGGTGATTCCTCTTGGCAAAGGATTCTCGTTCACCTCTTTGGAAGACATGAGATGTGCGTTGGCAGTTGAATCTTGGATTCTCTCTCCAGGATATTTTTGCAAGTATTTGCCTAGGCTAAAGACTTTTTCTAGCAACTATGAAGCTTACTATAAGGCGTAGTGTTGGTCAAAATTCATGGCCTTCCTTTGGAGTATTGACAACCCTGCACTATTTTCACTATATCAAGAAGGGTTGATACCCCTCTTGCATTATATGGTTATACTATGAAGAAAACCCTTTGTTTCTATACTCGGGTGTTTGTTGATGTGGATATGCTCTCTTCTTTATCATATCAACTTTTGGTAGAGCATCCAGAATTTGCCTTTGGGCTGATGAAGAGTATGAACAACTTTCTCCTTTTCGCTCTTTTTGTACAATGATTGGCCATAACTTATCTACTTGTAGGCACTGCCCTCAAAGAGATAGATTTGATCAATAAGTAAAATCTAAACAATGTTATGTTCCTAAATCCAACTTGGGGACAAGGGAGGAAAATGTGAAACTTTATATCGAAGTGGTTAATCTTATTAATGTTGGTAATAACTCTCAACCAACTTCTTTAGGAGGGTGATGTTATTGCTCTTAATAATGGCTCTAACTAGGAAGATAATTTAGAAGAGCAAGTCTTTTTTGTAATTCTCAACAGGCATCTCTGGTTCAGAATGATGAGCAAATACAACATGTTTCTCTTAAGGGTGACTTGGCTTACTCATCTAGCTTGACTCTTTTAAATTATTTTTCTAAATTGCCTATTTTGGATGCAAACTTGTCCCAGGACAAGCATGAAATTGTGAATATTCTGGATTCTAATCCCTCTTGGTTGCTCCAATTTCGATGTTCCAGTGACCGTTAATAATAGTTCTAAACCTGTTGCTTTTAAAGAGAATCCTTTATAGGTGCTAGTATGCAGAGTTTAGTTTTTAAGAGGTGAGCGGATATTTTGGAGGAGGAGGCTTCTAACTTAAACTCTGATGATCATGATGATGATCTAGTCCCGTCACCTAAAATGCTTCTATATCTGTTGGAAAATCCACTAAAATAGCTTATCATGGTTCTACTATGGTTAAGCTTGATACCATGGTGGTTGCTGGTTTGAAAGTCCAGTGGTTTCATTTTAGCCCTTCTGGTTAGCATTTAACTATGTTGGTTCATGTCTTGTGGGGTTGCAGCCAGATGCTGGAGGGGTTCAGGTTACTCAGCCTCTTTCTTTTAAGTTTGAGAAGAAGTGTAAGTTAGTTTCTAAGTACTGAACCGCTCGAGTGGAACAATGGTTCCCTAGTGATTCAAATGAGGTGGAAGGATGTTCTCAAACTTGTACGAAACTTTGGAGACTGAGAAAGGATGTTGCCAATGTTACTAAAAAACCTATTAGTGTGAATATTATAAAGAATAAATGATAGAGAGATTTGTGTATCATAGTTTTGATTTTTTTTTTTTATTATTTTGTTTTTCAATATAAGGAATAGACTTCTTTTAACTCTTATGTTAGTTTTCCTATATTTTGTGCATTTGATTTTTCATATTATTCCAATAGATTAGTCTAGTATTTTTTTTTTTCATGAGTTTGGTTTAATTCTCTCGGAATATTTTTTTAATAAATTATTTTATACCTAATACGAATTTAAAAAAATATAAGTGAGATAAAGAAGGACGTGACCTGCATAATAACAATTTTAACATTTAATTAAAACATGTTAAATCGTCACTCACACCAAGAAATTAAATATATGTTTAAATTTTAAACGGATGAGAATGATAATAAAAAATTCAAAAAATATTTAATATATGTAAAACTTTACCTAGACACAAAGCATATTTATCCTTTAATAAATAATGATCGAGTAGAAGTTAGGTGGCTTAATAATATTTGTTGATATACCACACCGAACTATGTTTGGTGGGGGCATCAAGGAAAGGATTATCAGTTTCTAGTGAAAATGATGGGAATGAAGGGGTTGTCATAATCACCTTTTTATTAGCATTTCTAAACCCATAGCAAAATGTTTATAATTTTTTTACATATTAAATAAATCAAAGAAATATTCTATATTTTTAGTATTTTTATTTTCTTTAATGTTTTTGAATTACTAAAATGTTAATGCAAAATGTTTAATAATTTTGTTGATAATTTATTTTTTCTAAAAATCTAATTGACTATTATTAATGAGTTTTTTAATTATATTCTTTCTTCTACAAAGTTTCAACGTAAGACTTTATAATTAAATACAATCTTTTTACCAAATTTAACTTAAAGTATGTATAATAAAACTAATAAGTTAATTATTAGCTTATTTAATTAGTTTATAAGTTTGACCAATATAAAAATTTTTGGAAAGTTCTTCAAACATTAATTTAATATTTTTTAAGTTATAAGTTATAAGCTACTTGAGTTGATTTTTAATTTTCTAACTTTTAGATTGTAATTTATTCAAATTTTTTATTCTTACTCTTATATATTTCCTTATAATCTTTAATTTTATTTTATCTTTTATTACTTATTTGAATTTTATAGACTCAGATAATTATTGCATTATTTTTGTATATATTGAGTCATTTTTAATGTTGTATGTAATTCAGATTTAAAACATACAATATCAAACAATAAATGTTTCATTATATGCTGCTATGTAAAAATTAAACACAGTAAAAATTGTTGAAAGGAAATTCAATGTAACAACAGTTTAAATTAAGAAATAAAAAATTATGAAAATAAATAAAAAATAATTTTCAATAATACTCGTTAAATTTAATTTTTTTAAATAAAATAAATTGTTTAAATAAAAAATTTAAAAAAAATTTAAAAATTAAATATGAAAAAAATTTAATAAGAATTTAATTATTTTAAAAACTTAAAATTATAATTACTTAGTAATATATGTTTTAAAAAACAAAAATCTTATTTATATAATAAAATTTATGTAATTATATCTTTTAAGTCATTGTACATTTACTCATTAATTTATGAGCTAGTTTATTAGACACTTTAATTCAATAATCCAACTTAGAATTTATAAATTAAAAACTTATCAGGTACTATTTAGCTTATCAACTACTAGTTAATTTATCAACTACTTTTTTGGAAGAGGTTAAACTATCTACCTATATTTCTATTTCTTTAACTTTTAAGATATTATAAATTAAATGACCATTTAATACTATTTTCTCATATAATCGTATTAGGAATGTTAATTTTACTTCTTTAAATATATCTATAAACCAAGTTATTTAATTTTTTAATACTTTGTAATTTTAAAAATAATAAAGAGGTGTAAGTTGTTTTTTATATTACATAATTTTTTTATTAAAATACTTTCCTTAGACGTTTTCGACACACCTGTTTTTTCTTTATAATTTTATAAATATACTAAATAAGTCAAAACATTTTTTTAATTATTTTTTTTAATCTTTAAAATATTATAAACGTACTTTTTTATTATTTTTTTTCATACGAAACGGGAGTTTTAATTTTACTTATTACTAAAATATACCAATAAAACTAATTTTACTAAAAAATTGTTCATTTATAAAGTAAAATTTTAGTAGCAATTGAAACAAATTGGTCGCTATTTTAAGTAGAGTGATAAAATATGGTGGTGAAAACCCTATTCCGAATTATGATTCAGCGAATGCAAATTTGACTTCTTGATAATTATAAATACCTTGTTCTAGTTTTTGTTTGGCAAGCTATTGTAAGTTTTTAATGAAATTTTTAATTTGAGTAATGCCTTAAAAGAATTCAGAATTGACCAGAAAACTAAACTTTGAATATTTTAACAATTTATAAGATTCATAGTGTGAACCGTCAATCCCAATATTGAAAATTTTCGATATATAAAAAAAATAAAATAGGGATCATTTCATTATTTGCGGTTCTTTTTACTTTTAAATCATGATAAATAATCGTGAAAAACAGTGCATTGTTTAATTTAGAGTAGAATAAACATCAAAGTACGAGTAAAAGGTGTTGATTAACAAAAACTACCAAAATACGAATAATGAAACTAAAAACTACTGCGAAAGCATGAAATCAATTATCTCAAAATTATAATTTTCTTTTCAAAATTATTAATAAGACTTGTTTATCCAATATTAAAATTAATTCTTAAATTATTTTTATTATTATTATTATATATATATATATATATATATATATATATATATATATATTTGTAAAATTATATAGCATAGTAATAATTCTAAATTTTCATAACCAATATACATGTACTAAGTATGCTAAAGTGGCATGATCAGGAATTCATAATCAATATCCAATTTACTCTTTGGAATGTCACTATGTACCTCTTCTCTCATTTTCTTAACAATTTTGGTAAGCGAGAAAATATTTTAAAAATGGGAAAGGTTGTATGAAGTGTTTATTTTAAGAAAATCAATTCGATGGAGTAATAGATATGGGTTCGTGAGATTTTATGACGGGAAGAATGTTGGAAAGTTAGAAAAAGAATTAGATTATGTCACAATAGGGTTAATGAAACTACACGTGAATTTGCCTAAGTATAGGAAGGGTGACACGGGTAGGAGAAAGGAAGAATTTGTGCTTAATCATAAGATGAGCAAGTCACGACTAGTTCAAAACAAATATAGCAAGCAAATATGTGGTGGATTTGCACTAATAAATGAAGTTGCCATCAACTAGAGCTATTCAAAACGGGATACTCACTTTGGAAAGGCGAATCCAGTAAACCAAGGGACCGACAAAGTAGAAGTGCTCAACACCGGTGATAGTGAAAACCCTAACATCACAAGCCAGGTTAGAAACACCACCTTTATAAAACTCTATTTCTGATAGCAACACTTATAATTGTAATAGGAGGTTTTTAACTAAAGTAGATGGGTTGAAGAAACTAGATTGTGGAGGTTAGTTAAGGAACTAGGGTAGTTTGTATGGAAAACGAGGACAGAGTAATACAGAAATTTGTAGAGATGGAAGAAGAGATAGACAACTACTCAAGAACACTACGAGTGAGAGGGAAGATCGTCCTAAATGAGCCTAGTAAGTATAAACATTAGAGGGTTAGGAGGATGCGAAGTGGAAGTACCTAAAAGAACTGTAGTTAAGGAAAAACCTGGAATTGTTTGTGCTCAGGAAACTAAGCTGGTGAATCTTTGTAGCCTAAGATAGTTAATCGTTATGGGGGACTAATAAAATAAGTTGGGCGCATAGAAGGGTGGACAAAGAGGGAGGTAGTGTACTAACAATATGGAACAATCAAGTGTTTAATCATCTAAAGATTGAGGAGGGTAAAGGATTTTTATTAACTATTGGGGAGTACAAGAGTGTGGAGGCAGGCCAATTTGTAATTGTGGCAATTATGAATGTTTACTCACCATGTTGAAGCAATGAAAAATATACTTTGTGGGATAAAATAGAACAAAATAAATTTAAAGATAGTAATCTAGTATGGTGCGTAATGGGAGACTTTAATGCATTAAGATATCCTAATTACAGAAAGTGGTTGGGTAATGGAACAGACAATAGGGTAGAAATGAAAAAGTTTAATGAGTTTATTAATAATTTCCACTTATATGATATTCTAGCAATGGGGAGGAGATATACTTGGTATAGACCAAATGAGGCGTCTAAAAGTAGATTGAATTGAGTTTTAGTGTCGGGTACTTGGATGATGTAGTGGTTGGGGTCTATGCAATATATTCAAAGTAGGCAAGTGTATAACCATTGTTTATTGGTGGTTCAAAATAGAATGATAGATTGGGGTTTTAAACCTTTCAAAACATTTTATGTGTAGTAGAAGAGAGAGGGATTTAAGGAAGTAATTAAGAAAGCATGGGATCAATTTGTGAGCAGTGGTAATAGTTTGGAAATGGTGAAGGATAAATTTAAAGGGTTAAAGAGGGAGTTTAAGCAATAGAGGATAGAGGTGTACAATAGTGCAAAAGTAAGAAAACAACAAATTTTAGATGAGATTGCAGCAATATACCAATGTGATGATGATGGGACTTTACAAGATGGGATGAGGGTAAGGAGGATGCAATTAATAAGTGAGCTCGGAATTGTGTCTGAGAGAGAAATTGCAATGTTAAGACACAAATCAAGGGTTTAGTGGATTCAGAAGGGGGATATGAACTCTAATTTTTTCACTCAAGGCTTAGATGGAGAAGGATAAATAATGATCTCAAAGGTTTACAAATAGATGAGGGATGGTGTGAAGATCTAGACCTTGTCAAAAATGAGGTGGAAAAACATTTTGAAACTAGATTTGCTAGTCAACCGAGGTTAGGGGTGAACCTATATGGTGTATACTTTAAGAGTATTCAAATAGTTGATAATGAAATGTTAAGATGTGTATTCAGGGAGCACGAAATACTAGAAATTGTTAGCCAATGTGGTTGTACAAAAAGTCCAGGTCCCAACAATTATAATTTCCATTTTCTCAAAAATAATTGGGCTATTTGAGGGCTGAAATGATTAGATTCATCCATTGTTTTTATGATTCTAGCTACAAACCGAGGGGATGTAATGCTTCGTTTGTTACCTTAGTGCCTAAAAGGGATAACCAATCCACCCTAAATGAATTTAGACATATTTTGCTGGTGGAATGTGTTTATAAAGTGATCATTAAGATGTTAGCTAATAAGCTCGAGCCGGGTTTTACTGAATATGATTGATAAACACCAATCTGCATTTCTAAGGGGAAAGGGAATGTTGGATAAGGTATTGATAGCTAATGAAATTGTTAATTTTTTAAAGAATGAAAAGCTTAGGGGTGTTATAGTGAAAGTGGTTTATGAAAAAGCATACGATTCAACGGATTGGGAATTCTTGGTGTCCATGATGGGAAAATTAGGTTTTCCAATAATAAGTGGATCAATTGGATTAAAACATGTTTGAATTCTGGTACAGTCTCTGTATTGGTCAATGGAAGCCCAACTAAGGAGTTTAAACCTAAGCGAGAGCTTAGACAAGGTTACCCACTAACGCCCTTCTTATTCCTTATAATTGTGGAGGGTATGGTAGGTTTAGTAAGAAAAGTCTAAAGAAAGGATGTTTTAGAAGGTATTAAAGTTGGCTATAAACGTGTAGATGTCAAACTACTAGAATTTACGAATGATACTCCATTTTTTTTTTTTTTTGCCAACCTAAGTACCAAAGTATCATGGCCACTAAAGTTGTCATGCTTTGTTTTAAACTAATTTTGGAACTTAAGGTTAACTTTGACAAAAGCCAGGTACTATAGGGGTGATTAATGTGGATATGACTATCTTTTCCAAGTGCTTAAATTGTAGGTGAATGGCATTACCACTTAAGCATCTAGGGATGACAATAGGTGGAAATCCTATAACTGTATCATTTTGGAAGCTAATCACTAAAAAAATCAAGTCTAGACTGTCTAGATAGAAGGAAAGATTATTATCTATGGTTGGTAGGGTTGGTCTTATTAAGTCTATAATTAATGTATTAACCTTATTCTATCTTTCATTCTTTAAAGCCCCTAGTACTGTGTGCACGCTTGTTAGAAGGTTACAGATAAAACTTTATAGGGTTGGGGTTATGAGGGAAGGAAAATTGTTTAGGTGGCCTGGGATAAAGTATACTCCCATGTTGAATCTAGTGGGTTGGACATCAAAGATGTGGGCAGATTCAATACAACTTTGTTAGCTAAATGGAAATAACAGCTTGGGAGGGAAGAAGTCCAAGTGTAGAGAGATGTAATAGAATCAAGGTATGGTTCTTGGAGGGAGATGAGTGTTACTATGTTAGACCGAAAACATTGTAGCTAGTAGACTGATCTATGCAAAATTTGTGATGTAGGTAACCAATTTAACTAGTTTGATAGCAAGAATAAGTGGGCACTAAGAGACGGAAAACAAATAAGATTTTGGGATGATAAATGGGTTGGTGATCTACTGCTTAAAAGAAAATTCCCTAAACTCTATTCAATATCTTTATGTGAAGAGAGTGTAGTCGGTGATTTGGTGGAATGGGTGGTTATTAGTAATAGTAAGTTACTTAGATGGAATCCATCATGGGGAAGAGAGAGTTTTGTTTAGGAAAAAGGAACAACAACAGCCATTGACATCCCTTATAACCACCACCCAGTGGAAGAGGGGTGTATCACACAGTTGGATATGGGTGAAGATGACTTGCAAGTGTACACAATTAGGTCTGGATATAGATTATTAAACGAACATGGGCACAAACATTTTTAAGGAACTATGAAGTCTTAAAGTCACTCCTCGAGCACAAGTTTGTGCTTGGAGGGCATCATTAGGAAAGTTGTCAATTAGGGCGAATCTAGCTAGAAGAGGGATGGATGTAGCTAGTACTATGTATGCAATGTGAAATATAGTAGAGAAAACAGTCCAACACTTACTCAAAAAATGTGGGATGACTGTGATAGATGGACAGGAAACACATCTAAAAGGCATCACATTGTTTCTAATCATTTTCAAAATTTCTATATGATGTGCTTTAATAAGAAAATAAATGCAGCATGGAAGGGTGAACTTTTCTTTCTCCAATTGGTACTTGTGTCCTAGTCTATGTTTGGTAACTATTATCAAACTTTCATGACAATGGTCTTATAATTGCAAGTCTAAAGTGTGTATTGATCTTGGTGGAATAGGTGCAGGGGTACAAAGCCCAAGCTCTTTAATATAGGGGAGTCTATACTAGGATGGATGAGAGATACTTAGGTTAGGTATTAGTATATGTGCGGTCTTTCTATTTCTACAAGTAGGTTGGCACTTGGCAACAACAGTGCTTGGATGCTTAGCGTGATTGTGACGTTGGTTATACTATTAGAAGACTACAACAACTGAAAGAGCAGTACCATTTGTGGTCCTATGCAGTCTATGGAGGAATAGAAGGAGTGAAGTAGATCAAGAAACTTGCAAGTAGAGGCAAGTGCTAAGTAGTTTCAGCTTTTCATAACAATAGGAAGCAGCATGCTACCATCGGTTTGTCTTAGAAGAGTCTCACTTCGATTTATACTTCGATACAAAGAAGGCATATAAGTTTCTTTGGGTTTGGAGGTTGTATATTGGGAGTCCATCGCTAGCCTGCAAGAGCACATAGTTTCTTTGTTGTGTATGTTTTATTTATGCTTAGGCATCCCTAGTTTTGTGTTGTATTGTTGGTGTTATAGTATTATACTATGATGGAGAGTTAATTGACCATTGGTGTACTTGGGGTTGATATTGGCCAGCTTTTTAGTGTTCTACTAGGATATGTTATTTTGTAATAGGGTTGGAGCACCCCTAAAGTGCTTCCATTTATTCAATTCTTGGTTGTTCAAAAAACAACTAATATACATGCCAATAGAAAATATACACAAACATGACAACAGGCAGATCAGATATAGGTTTCATTCACATCCTCATCTTCATATGAAATTTGTGTTTAATCCGTATTCTTATTGGATAATAAGTATATATGTATCCATACTATTCAAAATATTAATTAAATAACTTTTTTAAAAAAATAAAAATTATAAAAGTGTTATTATTAAGAATTTAATTGTAAACAAACATATAATATCAAGTTTTGAGGAAGAAATTATAATTGTATAAATTTTAAGTAATTATGAAAAGAGTAAAAAACTACACATAATTGAAATTCCATAATAATTATAACATCTATAAGTTTGGCAAATGTTAATAAGGAAAGTATCTCAGAGATTTGAATGAACTTGGTGGATATCAAATGAGTTAAACTATTGAGAGAGAGTGGGAAATTATATTACAAAATAAGAATTCTTCAAATAAAATGAAATTAAAAACCAAAATTTAGTAGTATGACATTCTCATGTGATGAAAAATGAACATCAAATAAAAATATTAAAAAAGAAAATAAAGATGGGTATCCTATAAACAATTTAATTAGATAAAATTGATATTTATGTTTCCTTAAATATACTACATGAAAAGAAAAAATAAATGTATAATTGAGGTTGCGATGCGATACCTTAGGATAAGAGAGAATTTGATAGATATTATATGAGTCGGACAATTGAGACATATGACGAAAAATTATGTAGCAAAAAAATGATTTTTTAAATAAAATGAAATAAATAATAAAAAGAAATAGTAAAAAATAAGTTTATATTACCTAATAAATTAAGGATATTTTAGTAATTTAATATGGAAACAGGTTTAAAGATGGAGATGAAGCAAGTACATACATATTCATTCCCATCCACATACCCAATTTAAAAAGTCGAATATTACCTATACCCATACTCGTACCTATGCTCTACTAATGTGAGAATTCTCCATAAAAATTGAAACGAGTTTGAACATTATCCATAAAACGAGTTTATTTGTCATCCATATAAATAAATAAATAAATAAATAAAAAAATAAATATATATATATATATATATATATATATATATATATATATAAAAAGAGTTTTTCAAAACATTAAATCAACAAAGTCTACTTTAATGCTTTCAAAGATAATGTTTTCCACCATTGTATTAAGTACATGAAAATTAGAATTATAACAATACAATACACAAGGTAAATTAATAATATAAAATTTTTAACATAGCAAATAATGTGTAAAATAATCAACATATGAAATAATTAAATTGCTATTACTATTTATAATATCAAACATTACCATATATCAATTTATCAATCAATTCCAAACATTACTCAACTATTTAGGAATTAAAGAAATTTCAACTTAATGTTCAGTATAAGAAAATCTTTTTACATAAAAAAAATTACTTCCAATTTCTAAATAAACGATAATATATATATATATATATATATATATATATATATATATATATATATATATATATATATATTTACTAACTAATGAAATTATATAATGGAGAAATCATCAAATTTTAAGATATTTCCATAAATTAATAAGATTTCTCTTCTTGTACATAGAGATGGTGCAATAAGCTTGAAAATCACAGCTTGACTCCATTTTCCATAAATTAAGGAATATAAACTTTACTCAATAAAATGTTGTTCTTTGCCAATATTGTAACACTTTTAAAACACACTGGTTACATTATTTTCGATTGAGCTAATGACCTACAGCTGTTGAAATGAGATGTCAATCTACATAATTCTTGTTTACATGTTCTTAAAAGTGATTGTGATCTTGGAATCCATGAGCTGAACTTGCTCTTTCAAGCAAGCAAAATGTGTCTCTTTTGCATCTTTAAAGCACTAAATGATAGAAGTTTGAAAGAAATAATGAAAGAGAGAGAAAGAAAGGAAACATTCCCTTTTGTTATTACTCAACATCTTCAACACATATATCCATTTCTATATATTGAAAACATTGAAATTGGTACATTCTATCTATATTATACAAAACATGCACAGAAAATGCCATCTCTTTATTTTATTATTATTTATGATTTATATTCTATATTTTATAACAACAACAAATAAATTGTACCTCATTGGTGTACATATTTTACTTTTTGTAAGAATATTCTGGCAATATAATTGTTATATTCTTTTCACGTAACAAAATCTATTACTTGCATAAGTACTTGCAACCGCCTAATTATCTCTATTTTTATTTAAAATTACTTTTTTATTTTATTTTTCACTATCTTTTTCATTTCAAACAATATATTTTTATTATTTTATTATAACCAATTTTTATGTATATCCTGATTAATATAACTCATTTTATTATTTGACCATTTAAACTTGTCATTTGAATTCAATTAATTATTTACAATAAGTTACATTTAATCAAAACTATAAAAATTAATTATTTTATAATCATATTTTACGAAAATATTTTTTATAATATGTTCATAAAATATGACACACGCGACCATATCTATGTTATTTATAATTATTACTATTACTACTATTACTATTATTATTATTATTATTATATATTATTATTATTATTATTGTAGTTCTTTGGTTTAATTATTAATTAAAATGTTTTTAATAAAATAAGCAATTTTTCACTTTATAAGTTACAATGATTATATAAATGCTTTTTTTTTATAAATTTTTCAATAGTAGGCTTAGTTCAACTTAACCCAAATAACCCGCAACTTAACAATTTTATTTTTGATCATGCAAGACAAATCAAAACTATTTCAAAACCAAGTCGCGTCAAATTAATTGGACCAAAATGCTATTTGCTTTAATTTTATTAATCCAACTTGCTTTCCACACGAAAAAAAGAATCCAACTTGCTTTTAATTAATCAAACTTAATGTATCTTCTCAACTTAATCTATGTGACATTCCATTAAAGTTTAAAAGAGAGAGTATTTTGCTTGTGTCCTCCCGCCACATGCACCAAATCAAAGAGGTGTAGCATTTTTGTCATAACTTTTTCAAGAATAATTTTAAACTCTCTTCTAACCTTTCTACTAGTCATTTGCAATTGTCAAATAATAGGAATTATGATCAATGAAGAGGAGATAATGAACTCTCACAAATAAATTATTTTAATAGAAGAGGAGCCCTCGTTTTTACTGTCCGACAGTGTATAATGAATATATTAGTTTTATAAAGTATATTAAAAAAATTTAATTAAATAATATTTCATAAGAGTATAATATTTTTTTGACAATTTCTTCAAAAAAATAAAATATAAAAAAATCTTTCCGTAAATTAAAGTAAACTTACAATAAATTGCTTTGTATAAAAAAATCCATACTTATATTTCTAAAATATAATTTTTTATTTTTATGTAAACTTATTTTATAAGAAAAATTGTTATGTGGAAATTTTGATCTAAATATAGCCTAAAGAAAACAGAGTAAATTATGTTTTTAGTTTTCCTGGTAAAGTTTAAAATTTAAGTTATATATATAACAATAGGAGAAGGAGAGGTCATTTGTGAAGAAAGAGATTGAGCTTGATTGCGCTTACACAAAGATAGATTTCTCAAATAAGAAAGTTCAAACTCAACTCTCAAGGTAATGGTCTCTTCCAAGAAGTCCCTAGAAAGATAGATTTCTCAAATAAGAAAGTTCAAACTCAACTCTCAAAGTAATGGTCTCTTCCAAGAAGTCCCTAGAAGAATCAATTATAACATATATAGGTTAGATTTAACTTATGAGTATAAAATAAATATTATTTTTAATGTGAGTGATTGTATTCCTTTTGTAGGTGGTATTAATGATGAGACAAAACCTTCAGATTTGAGAATAAATCATTTTTAAGATGAAAGGGATGATGGAAGGCCTCTAGGACTATAGCTAGAAAGATTCAAGAGGGATGAGCCTCAACTGACCTTAGTATACCTAAGTTACTATCATCGTGGGCAAGCTTAGTTTGTGAGATATTGTATTAAGTATATTAACATATGTTAGGCCTTTATTGGTCCAAGTAGTGTAGGGTTTTGGGCCTGTATTTGGGTCCTGAGTAGATTGGGATTAGATTAAGGTTAGGATAACCTAACTAGGGTTTCAATTGGCTTATTTAGACCAAAGAGAAACCCTAGGTTGATTCTAGAGGAGAGAAAGGTGCATGCTTCTTACTTTTTGAGCACATGCTCAAATGTGGAAAGCATTAGTGAATAAGTGGCTCTTGATTCACTCTTTAGGTGACTTTTCAAGGAAATTTTAATTCAAATTTTTCATTCTTTTCTTCTTTTGATGGTCGACCTTTAAGGTTATAAATAAGGTCCTCCACCTCTTGTATGTTTCACTTTTGAATGAGTAATTAGATGCTACACAAATTGCACCCTACTCGTTATTGAGTCACCTTAGGAGAACTTCTTAAAATCAACTACCCTAGCCCCTTCTTCCTAGAGAGTTAGTCTCAACACTCTTTTGGGATTCTTCCACAAATCCTCTTCTCATCTAATGAATACACTTCTGTCAACACCCAATTTCGTCCGGGCAAGTAAATAATTTAAATAATAAATAATATAAAAAAATTTTTTCTAGCTTTATTGTTTTATTTTATTGCCATTTTAATATAATTAAGAAAAAGAAACTTTGCATAGGTTAACAAAATAAATTTAAATTAATAAAATAAAATTCATGAAAAATATGGTACGGGAAATCAATCTATTTAGATTCTGTTAAAAAATATATAATAATAATACATAAAAAATATATATCAAATTTTTCAATTAAAAGAAAAGAAACTGAAAATATGGTGGTTAAAAGATTAATTAAAATAATAATAATAAATAAAAACGAAAATA
>Ga0209489_107287_pt1 | contig 16664 bp, 12 predicted proteins | sample SiratrowhiteBW_FD_187527 | JGI IMG/M metagenome (GOLD analysis project Ga0209489, IMG submission 187527) | Root nodule microbial communities of legume samples collected from California, USA - Siratro white BW (SPAdes) (version 2) | ecosystem: Host-associated > Plants > Roots > Nodule | place... | reverse complement strand
CCCGCGTGACCACAATCGCAGGCTGTCCGGTTGGGTTGAGAACACTGGAAGTCTCGAAAACTGAAGCCCTGCCTCTACTTTTCCTTTTTTTTTTTTTAATTATTTTTTTAAAATTTTAATTTATTTATTTTTAGTTATTTTTGTTTTCGCATTCATATTCATTCTTTCATTCCCTTGATCCAAGTCTCTCTCTTTCTGGCCGTTGCTTGTTCCTCTTCCTTTTCAATTTCCTTCATTCTTTGAGTCACAATGAATCACTCTCACTTTTCTCCCACTCTCCCTGTTCTTCCTCCATCTCTCCACCCTGTCATCACTCATCATCACCATCAACAACACCTACAACTACCATAATTCACAATTCAACAAAACCCTTTTCTTCTCTCGATTTTCTTCTACACTTCTCTTCTACCACTACTTCTACTATTGCTGTTACCAAGTATCACAGATTCTTTTCACTCTCACCATCACCTTTTCAACCCCACACCCCCACCTTCTTTCTCCAATCACTCTCCCCTTACCCCTCCTTTTCCAATTCTCTTTCCCCACCTCAATTCTAGGGTTTTTCCACGCTTCTTTTTAAATATATATAATAATAATATTATTATAATTTGTAAATCCCCCTTTTCTCACCACTTTTAATTCCTTAGGTTACCCTCTCATAACTGTGCCTTTCGATCTTCTCCCTCTCTATATACTTCCTTTGATTCACAGTATATTTTTTTCTTCTAAATCTCTGTCCTTTCCTTTCTGGGTTTTCTTTGCACACCACACGCACGCGCAATTCTTCTTCCTTCCTTCTTTTCCTTACCATGATGTCTTAGTAACCCAACCCCAATCTTAATTCATCTCTATTCATTGCGTGATTTATTGATTTTCCTTCTCCTCTCCTTTGCTGTCTCTGCTGCTGCTGTTGTCTTGGTGCGTGTGGCGGAGCATAGTGATTGTTGTTAATGGCGTTCCAAGCGATTCAGGGTCCTAGTTCGGGATCCAGTTCGAGTTCGGGGTTTCAGTTACTAAATTCGCCTTTTGGAGACACCACTTACACCAAAGTCTTTGTCGGAGGGTTGGCCTGGGAGACTCAGAGCGAAACCATGCGCCGCTACTTCGAGCAGTTCGGCGAGATTCTCGAGGCCGTCGTCATCACCGATAAGAACACAGGGCGATCCAAGGGCTATGGTTTCGTGAGTATCTTTTTTATTCCGTTTTTGATTTTATTCGTCATTACTACTGCTGTGCTGTCACTACCAACACTACAGAACACGCTGTTTGAGAAGTTTGTTGCTTTGTGTGATTCGGATTGCATCTTATCGGACGATTCATATTGCATTACATGATTTACATTTACTATAGAATGACTTGGTTTCTATCTCATGTGCATGGAATTGGAGGGTATAGGTGACTTTCCGGGATCCCGAGGCTGCAAGGAGAGCCTGTGCTGATCCAACTCCTGTTATTGATGGTAGAAGGGCGAACTGTAACTTGGCTTCACTCGGTCGACCACGACCCCCTTTGCCTTATGGTATCGTGTCTAATTCATCTTCCTCGCTCTCAATGAATTTAGCTATGTAACGTGCTGAAGTTACATTGCAAATCTGCGTTATAAAAGTTAATTGCCATGTTGGTTGTCACTGACGTCATCGTCATTGTCGTTTGCTATTGTTGCTATTATTTTTCATTATCGGAATTCCACATTGGCATGTCTCTGTTATCGAGATAAAGTTATAAGCAGTGATGGAAAGAGATTGAGTGCTTCCACCCCTTAGTGTTTAGTACTGTCATTACCCCAAAGTTATCTCCTGACTCGTATGGACCACCTTTTTTTTTTTTTTTTTTAATTTACTTACATGTGATTCTGTCTGATCTAGTAACATATGTGCTTGCAATTTCTGATTGAATTTTTTTAACCAACGTGTTTGTTTTGCTTCAACACCCTTCTTCACATGTATAATGGTCTGCATCAACATTATCGCTCTAGCTTATTCTTCCTACTCAGATTGCTTTTATTTTGTGGTTGCTTCTTTTTAACTTTTATAGGACGGGTAAGACCTGCCTCCCCTTATTTTGGAAATGTGCAAACAGCTCGTGGTGCTTATGTTGGAGGCTTTGGGTACCAGCAACCGGTTTCCTACAACTATCAACAAGGATTAGTTTACCCTCCTTATGGGTGAGTGTGGTTTTGTTGCATATTATTGCAAAACTAACATTTGCTCTGAAAGATTTCTTTTCACTGCTAAAAATTATTATTTTGCCTGTTCTTTGTTCTTGGTTGTATCTACACACGTTGTTTCTGTACTTTTATCACTTTACTCGTTATCAACTCATATGTCACTTTTGTTGAGTGTTAAATGACGGTGATGGCCTCTAAGGTCAATTATGGGCACATCCTTGCAGTAGTGGTTAATCAGAAGAACATATTCCTGAGAGATTTGGTTTTTAGTAGTTTTGTTTTGTTGTGTGTGCAAAGCCTATATCAATTGGATATAACGAACTAGTATTGTTTGTTTATCTGAGTGTGTGTAATGCGTTCCTAACTAATTTAAATTGTTCATCAGGATGTATTACACCAGAATCATGCTATAGAGGTGATCTTTTCAACATTATATGTGGTTGTTTTATCTTTGCAGGTATACGGCATATGGACCAGAGTACATCTACCCACAGGTTGAATTACCTTTCTTGATTGTCTTAGGAGGAATGATAGTGTTGTTTGTGCACTGCTGACTTTTTCAACTTCCATCTTGTCTAATAGAATCTGTACAACCCATACATGGGGCAACAGTACCTTCAGTTATATGGAGTGCCTGGGACAGTGAATACAACTATTTATCCATATGGACAATTGGGTCAGGCTATTCCTAGTGGTCATGGTTATTCAGCAATGCAGGGTTATACAGTACCAGGTCATCAAATTGTGCCCTATGCATCCAATGTTAATGCCATAACAACTTCACCTATGCCTGCCATTCAAGCTTCATTTCCTAGTGGTATGGTTGTCTACCCTGAAGAATTTTCATTTATGATTCAGGATGTGCCCTTTTGTTGCTTTGTGAACTTGTACTTTTTGCGTGCCCAAATTTCATGTGATTGAAAGAGTGATGCAATACATATCTTGTTCATGATTTTTATTTTGAACAGCCATACTCAGCGCGTATTCAATGCTCATATATCTAGTAAATTAAGATAAGTTACTGGCATATTGTCCTGCAAAGATTTACTATTTGGGTATTTTAGTTATCCTACTCGTATTTATGTTGGAATTTGGAGCATGATAATGTCTGAGACGATGCAGTTTTGATTAAACATAGGTAAATCAGTGTTTTGATGGGTGTTGCATAACAAATATGTGAAGAGTGCTTGATATTTTTTACATGGATTTGGGGAAAATACTATGTTAGTGTGTTTGTACTTGTAGAATGAGGCATTGAAGCATCCATGCTGCATCTCTGGACTTCTTTAGGTTCTATGTAAAAGGATGTGAAATGATTTGCTAGTGTGTTGATTTTTCAGGAATTGCTGCACCTGTTCCTGGTCAACCACAATTTATTGTTCCTGCTCCTTCTCCTCAGTTCATGCAAGGTGGCGGTCCTGATCAAACAACTGGGTGAGGGGCGAATAAGGTGGGCTATTTTTCTTGTATCTTAGCATAAGACTCTTTATTTCCGACATCAACTTATCTTTTGAAAGTATCACGTTACAGGTATCCTTAGTTTGCAGCAGGACTAAGAGCAGCGGAACTGCTACTTGAGTGGCGGGCTTCCAATCTAGCCTTGCAAGTTAATTATTTTGCATTCTAGAGGTATGTTAGGTATGCTGCTTTCTTTTACCTTGCCGTGATGAGGATGGTTACGTGGGCATCTCATAACTTACGTTTTAGCTTAATAAGCAGAGAATAGTAAATACTCATCTTACATTTCTTAAAATTATTGTGGAATTGGGATCCTTCTTGAGATTATTTTGTCTAATTCTAAATTGTAAATCCTATTTAGTTGAACACAATTGAGCTCATAAGGCTGGCTCAAATAGCACACAGCATTGCTCTAGCTGAGCATCTGCTTGAAAATTTGCCTCACATTGAATGTGATTGAGCCATGAGTTGAGTTAAAAACGGAAGAGCAAAAAACTCAATTCATCTTGGCTTATTTCCTGCTGTACTTAATTGGTAAGAATAGCTCCTATTATAATCTTCAGTAAAAAAAGAAATTCAGTGATTGTAAGATTCGTTAAAGTTCATATTACATTCTGTTAATTTCGTGAGGGTATTAACTCCCCATGTTATTGATGTGCAATTCTTAATTTTGCCGTCTCTTTAATTAAATAGAGGCTTGCAATATAGTATATAACTTTTGATACAAGTGTGTCATTATGTCTGCTATATTTTATTTTGGCATCTTATTGGATATTTGGGTCTCATTTACTCATGGCATGAAGGTTTTAATCCTCTAGGGGTTCCGATTCCTAAATGCTTTTTTGTATGTTGATCTGAAATTTAAAAGATGGCGCTGCAAACTATAATATTCTTCAGTTAGGCTATTTAACAAATGTTATGATATGCAGGTCATATAGTCATGCTCACCAAGTTGTGTCTGAGTCGCTCCAGATGGCGAAGGAAACTGGAATGTGCGGGCTGCTTTTCCATTTGGACATTTACACTAGTGTATTTATACCTAATACTACCTGTACTCAGGAAGAGTGGAAGTAGTATTGAATCAATGGGTGCTGGAATAGGTTTCTAGTAGCCACGTAGGGAATAAACTTCTGTAAAAAAGAAATTCACGTCTGAATCAAAATATGATTCTTTGTAGTCTTGTGCAGCATTGAGTTTGTAGATAGTTGTCAATGTTGGTGCATGGTGTGACGATGGATGGGCCATCACATTGAATGTGATTTTTGTGCATAGTAGTTGTCAGGGATTCTACTAGAAGACACGGGTGTAATTTTATGATTTTAAGATCCTGCCGATTATGCAGGGTAGAACCATCAGTATATTCCATTAGAGAGGATTGCAGTGGTCCTTTAGTGTTATTATTTCACCGTCATTCAGCACGGATTCACATGTTCCACATTTTCTTTAATTAATTTTCAACCTCTTCGTCATGGTGCCCTCTATAATTGGTATTGTTCACACTTTTTTTCTTCTGATTTTTCAACATGTCAATTACTTTGTAATCAAATGATGGTGGAATCGCAATAATTGCAAATCGTGGTCTTTTTGACTTGACATTGGGTTTGATCCAGAAGAACAACTCATAAGATAAACTTTGTATTTGTTTGAGTTTTGTAAGGTTAAAGAATTGTTGGTTTTTGCTTCGAAGTGAGAAGCCCCATAAGAACAACTAAAGAACCTATACCATCGAATGAATGGTACACCTGAAGAGTCCTGCCAAAGCAGGTTTTTATGTCCACCATAGTGTGAATCGATATGCGAAGAAACAAGTCCTTTGTACGTTCAAAAGAAGCTAATGATGTGGCACCAAAATTCCTTCACGAGAAGCATGCCCCGGCTGCGAAAGCCAGCAAGTAAGGCACTTGGTTAGATGGTGTACTTAACCTTTTCCTCCATAAAAAAAAGAAAAAAAAAACTTCAAAATTTATAATCGTTTTATAATAATTATGAGATTAAATTATCATTTAAACTTGAACATAAATAAAACATGAAGTTCTTAGTACAGGCTTTGTTTGTATAGATTGAGGAGGTACGTTAATATGTTAGTGTTTTTGTATAATCAATGATGTTATTTACACATTTCACAAAAATTTTAAATAATATTATGGTGTTGCATACACAAATTGGAGAAAATTGTTTCACAGCTTACATATGACCGTATATATGTACAATTTTAGTGCATAAAAATAGTAAAAAAAAGTGCTGTTATTAATTATACCAATCATTTTGATACAGTTTTCCTTCCTAGTATTTCCATTTATTTATTTTCCTTCGTTATACTTTGCTTTAAAATTTTAGGTGTTTTTTTTTTTATTATTTGAATAACTATCTTGTAACATGTTTGAGATTCTTCATAATGAGTCCGATATTAGGAATGCGAGTTTACTTTTTTTTTTTAATGTTTAGTTAGTTTCAAATAAATCATTTTTATTTTATTTTTAAAATATGATTGATAGATAGAAAAGAAAGAGTTAATGAGTGAGAAGAGTGTCATAGAGTTGTTAAAAGGGAGTTGGTTGATTATTAAACGTGCGATAATGGTTGAAAATTCCTTCACATGGATTTAATTCTTATATATCAAAAAACAGAGTATGAAGAAAAAATCTAGAATAATGAAGTTGTTTAAATTATGTCACCTTTGGTTAGTTCTCTATATTCAAAAAAGTGGGAAGAGTTAAAATTTACTTGTTTTAATATATTGACTAAATCATAAATAAGTCATATATAAATAGTTTTACTAAATGATTGATTGTTAGATTTTTTAATACTTTTTTGTTTGGTCTTTTATCTCAAAATTTTAAACAGAATTTAGAATGATTAAATGAAGAGATCTGATTTTTTCTAAAAGAAACGAAGATTTCTGAATGAAAAGTTTAAGAAAATTAAATATTTTGTATATAATGATAATTAATTGTTTTACTAATACAAGACTTCCAAAAATAATAGTAATAATAATAATGATAATGATAATAAATAATTCAATTAATTAATAAAAATGAAATCTAAAAGGAGATAACAAATATAATAAGATAAGATTAACTAATCTTTGAAATTTTTTTTTTCACTTCTGAGGGGTGATTTATTTTTTTAAATGAAAACATTTAAAAAATAAAATAAGGACAAGTAGTGCTTTAAAATATGATTTATGTGTTTTAAATATATATATATATATATATATATATATATATATATATATATATATATATATATATTTAGTTTTTTTAAATAATCCTAAAATCACATTTTGGAATCATATTTTATAAATCAACTTTTAAAATATTAAAAGTTAAGCAGTATTTGAAAATAAGTCTGTCTTCATTAGAAATTGTATTTCAGAATAAGACAGAAGTATTTAAAACCATTCCTTCCCACGTATTTTTTTTTAAATGATCCATTTTAATAATTTTTATGGATATCTTTAATTTATTTATTTTAATATTTTTATGTGACATCTATTAGAACATGCTGATGTGACATTCTAAATTTAAAAAATAAAGAATTATAAAATAAAATAAATATTTTTAAGTTTTAAATTAAAATATAAATAGAAGCTATATAAAATATAAATCTCATAAGAATATTGTAAACACAAATTACAAAAAAAAGGCATAAAAAATGACATAAAATAAAATAACTTATATTATGAATTTTGATTAAAGAAGAGCTTACAAAACATATCCAAAAATATAAAATATATTTGGTTTTCAATTTCATAACACATTATTTCAGCTGACATGTTTATTTATTTCGAAAGATCCGTTGGAATTTCTAAATGGATTATTAATTTAGTGACTTCAAAATCCCATATATACGTAATTCGTATACCGAACGCGTGCTTGTAATAAGGGCCAGTGACATGGCCACCACCGCCACCTCCGCCACCTCCGCCCCCCCTTCTGCCACCGAACCTTCACCTTCCTCCGCCGATACGCCTCCGGCACCAGTTCCTCCGAAGCAACCACCGCCGCCTGCGGTGGCAGCGGTGAAGCCGGAGGCGCCATTGTCCGACCCGAAATCTTCCGCGGACGCGAACGTAATCGTGGTCCCGAGCTACTCTCGGTGGTTCTCGTGGGACTCGATTCACGAAAGCGAGGTGCGTCACCTCCCCGAGTTCTTCGAATCGGCGTCCAAGAGCCCTAGGGTTTACAAGTACTACAGGAATTCCATCGTGAAGTTCTTCAGGTACAATCCCACCCGAAAAATCACCTTCACTGATGTCCGCAAAACGCTCGTCGGAGACGTCGGTTCGATCCGCCGAGTCTTCGATTTCCTCGAAGCTTGGGGCCTTATCAATTACCACCCCTCTTCGTCGCTGACCAAACCCTTGAAGTGGGACGACAAAGAGACCAAACCCGATTCTGCGTCCAACGCCACCGAATCTTCTTCCGCTCCCGCTAAAGAAAACACGAAGAGACTCTGCAGTGGCTGCAAAGCCGTTTGTACTATTGCCTGCTTTGCTTGTGACAAGGTTACTTTTTCTCTATCCTTTTATTGTTTTGACTCAACTTAGACACAATTTAGACTAATTTACATATATGCGTACCCATTTTTTTTTTTTTAATTTATGAAACATAATTAATAAAACTTAATTATGTGTCATGTCATGGTTATGATTTATGGCTATGGTGGTCTGGACCATACCATAGTTTCTCGAGATATACCTAAACTAGAACATCTAAGTTTTGTTTAGCATTTGATAGAGGGAAAGTTGAAGTGTGTGCAGTATGATTTGACTCTTTGTGCGAGGTGTTATGTTCGTGGCAATTATAGAGTTGGTGTGAACTCTTCGGATTTTAGGCGAGTGGAGATAAGCGAGGAGACAAAGACGGATTGGAGCGAAAAGGAGACCACAAATCTTCTGGAAGCTATTACGCATTATGGTGATGATTGGAAGAGGGTTTCTCAGCATGTTGCAGGCAGAAGTGAGAAGGAGTGTGTTGCTCATTTTTTGAAGCTTCCTTTTGCGGACCGATTCCAGAATTATCAACAACAACCTGCTGTCAATGGCACTGATGACAGTTGTAATCAGTTAAAGAGGGCAACTAATGCTGATGCTGAATCTGAATTGGATAATGTTGCCTCAGCTGAATCTAGTAAGAGAATGCGTCTCACGCCTCTTGCAGATGCAAGCAATCCTATTATGGCTCAGGTTCTTTCTTGCTCTCTTTAAATTATAGGAAGACGAAAAAATGAAACTTAATTGTATAGCATTTAACCATTAAAGAGTCTTGAATTGCTCTCTGAATCTCTCTCTAACGGAACTATATCTTAATAGTTAGTTGGTTATCAGTGTTATCAATGGCAGATCATGGAAAATGACAATCCATTATATCTTATACCAGATGTCAGTGTGGAAAAACAGAGGAACTTGCATACTGGTTGAACTTATGATATATATCAATTATAGCTGTATAAAAAATTATGTTTTATGCAAAAAAAAACTAAAATGCATAAAAACTGACATAATATTAACTCAAAAGTTCAATTTGTTGGAGACTTGTGGAGATGATAGGAGGAGATGGTAGGAGGTGACAAGCTGATGGAGGATTGGAGGAATCCTCCATGGATACTACGTGAAGATGAACCAAGGTTTCTGTATGGGGGAAGTTTAACAGATTTTGTGTGGGTGGTTGGAGTGGGACAGTGACTGAGTGCAAAAGAAGTAGTGGAATCCCAAGTCCATCTCTCAAAACCATGAAGCTGTAATGCTTGCCATAGTCATAGATGTGTGATAACCATAGCTGCTGCAATAGCCGTTTTGTGGGAGGCACACTGCAATGTAGTCGAGATTGCAGATATGAGGGATTCCGCCACACAATAGCTTCATGGTGGCTATTTAACAGAACTGTTAGTTACTAATTACTGAGGTCTTGGATAGATTGTTAACACAGTTATTGATAGCTGAACTGCCCAATGAATTTGGAAGTCTTTGTGTGTCTTAAATATAATATATTAACACTTTTATTCAATGTCTTGTAGGCTGCTTTCCTGTCTGCTTTGGCAGGGTCAGAGGTTGCACAAGCTGCTGCTCAAGCTGCTTTGACAACTCTGTCCGAGGTTTACAAAGCAACTAGAACAAATTATCGGTCATTTCCAAGGAATACATTGCTGCAAGGTGAGAATGATAAATTGATAATTAAAGCAACCTAATAGGCTTATATGAAGAAATTAATCTTTCATCGGTATCAATGTAATTTATCTGGGAATGGATGGACCGATCATCATTGTGTTCTTGATTTTTTTGATTGGAAGAATTTCTAAATGTAGCTTTGCAACTGATATTTGTATCTACATCAGGGCACCAAATTCATCATTTCCTTTTTTCAGCGGTTAACTTTTGGAATAAGTTCTGATGAACGGTATACGCAAATAGAAAATTCATGTTTTATTTTTCTCCTTTTTTTCTCTTATGTTATGTAATTATTACATGATCTATGTGATTCTTCGAATTGAAAATGGAGAAATTAATTTTTAAACTCAATTTCCTTAGCAGAATTGTGGCTTTATGTTTTATGCAGATGCCAGTGTAGCATTTAATGGTGGTACTTCAGATTCATTTCAAGGATCTCGACTGCATGCACATATACAGCTTGAGAAGGAAGAGTTAGATGTGGAAAAAGGAATTTCTGAGATTATAGTCCAGGTCAGTGGTCAAGACTTACTTTGATGGCGTTTGTATTTACTAGGGTTTTTTTTTTTTTTTTTGCTAAATGCTGGATATTCTGTTCTGTAGATGAAAGATATCCAGGGCAAGCTTGTCCATTTTGAAGATTTAGACCTGCTGATGGAAAAAGAAAGCCAGCAGCTGGAGCAAATGCAAAATATGTTTTTCCTTGATCAGCTTACTCTTTTATTTAATAAACCATCTGCTCCAAAAACCGGGGATTGTCAAGAAGGCAATAGTGTAAAGACGAACCATGATTGAGAAGTCTCAATTAGCTATTGATCTTAGGCTTAGCGAATGTATTCAATATTTTTTTTGGCTGTCTCATGGGACTGCGTTCAATTTCCTGCAACTCTATCTTGCTTGACAGGGTCTTTTTAATTTTTCAACCAATTATACATGTACATGGTTATCCTTTGCTTGGTTATGTAGACAGAATGTAGGAAATGAAATGAAAAGAAGAAAAAATAAAGCCAAAAATAGAAGTGATAAAATGATGATTATCCCTCAGTTCTGGTTGTGACGAAAATTTGAAAAAGGAAAGTGCAATTATGTTAACTGCACTCTTTAGCATCATTTTAGTTGAAGAAAAAAATAAGTATAAAAAAGATGAGTGAATAGTTAAAAAAAACTTACTTGGGTTTTTAGTGATTAAGGACATAAAACGAAGAGGAAAAAGGTTGTAGTTGAGGAAAAAAATGTATTATTAGGAAATGCATTGAAGCAATTTTATAAAATGGGTAAAGCTTATGATGTTGTAGCATTCTTTTGCACTTTTAAAGATATTTTCTCCGTTTTTATACAGTAGTTGTTTTTAGAAAAGTGTTTTTTATCTCTAATTTTTAAAATTTTAAAGTAATATTTTTTCATTTATAATTTAATTTTATTATATACTGAAAATTGTTTAGAGAAAAGATAGCTAATAAGTAACTTTTTTAAAAATTATATTAATAGTAGATGAATTGTTTTTTTTTAAGATTTGAGTTAAGGAATATTAAACCACTATTATATAATAACGGAGAAAGAGAGTTTCAATTCAATCGAGAAATTCGACAAATTGTTCATTAAAAAAAAATACCTATAAAGAATTTGAATGCTAAAAGAAAATTGGTTATAAAAAAATAGAAAAAATAAAATAAATACTTAGTCATTTCAGAGACAAATATTCATTTGAACAAAATAACTTGTAATAGTAAAAAAAGTAAAATTCCATTGTTTTTCTTTTCAGGTACTAAAAAAATTAAATATTTGGTTAACTAAAAAGTCATATTTAAAAAAAATCATAAGAAAATATATTTTCTATATATTATTTGTATTCCAAGGTGTATTTACAGCTTTTTCTTGAATCAACAAAAAATAATTTTTAAATAAATTAATTTAGGATAATGAAACAAATTTAATTTTAAGGTACATGTCTTTATTTTTGAAATGAAGGAAAAGTATGTACTTTTAAGTATATCTCTAATGGATGAAATTGTGGGGTGCAATCTAATATCATGTTTAAAGGTGTATTATTGTGAGATTTTGTCCCAATAGTATAATTCTAAATAACTCTAGAGGCCATAAACATTTTTATATATTTCTTATTTGCACTCAACACACCAATATCAAATTAAAGAATTAAATGGTAATATATTTCTTAAAACATTGTGTTGTGTAATAGAGTTATTTAAATGTTACTTCCTCTGTTTTTCTGTTAGAAAAATTAAGAAATATTATAAATTTTATTATTTTAATAAAATAATTAGAAAATTTTCTGTTTTTCTTTATTTTTATATTACCACATATATAATAATTAAAAAACTGATGAATAGTAAGAATATAAATGACAAAAAATAGTTAATATTATCTAAAACTTTGATTATAAAAACAAAACATATTTCAAAATATTTTTAAACTTTTTTATTTAATTATAATTTTAAATTTGAAGACAACATTAATTAGTTTTTTATTATTTATATCTGAAATATTTTATCAAAGTTAAGAAAACTGATTGAATTTCATAATTCTTTTTCAAGACATATCCAATCAAGGTTACACATAAGACATGGAAGAATGAATCTGAATTCAACTCTAGTATGCCATGACAGAGCAATAGCACCACGCTACTACCAATAACTTCTTTCCTACTTGTTTCAGTTAACGCGAGCTTTTATCATAGGCACTTACTTTCACAGTTAAACATCTTATCAATTATGCAAATTGTCGATTACGGACACTCACTGTATATTACTTTGATTCAACAATTTTGAAGGAAATGTTGTCATATTTATCATACCAGTCCCACCTAAACTGCCATTTCTAGTTTGAGAACAATGACAGCAAAATACTGAGGGAACCCATGAAAGAAAAGATCTAGGTACACACAAATCCATATTGGAATACAAAAAAAATTGAAGGGTTGTGAGAAAATTTCTTCCTTGTCATGACAATTTCTTCATATGAACCTAAAAGATGCCACTACCTGCAGAATCGAAGTGGAAGCTCAATTTCAATAAATAACTTAGAAGCAACTTCAACTTATCCACTAGATGTCTTGGATCATCATAGCTTCATAACCTTCGTTCTATTAAATAAAGTATTACTTAAAAAAAAAAAAAACAAATTCACCTTCTGAACTTTTGAAGCATATTTGTCTGTTTCCTCTTCCACAAACTGCATCATGCATAAGCAGAATTAGACAGAACACATAGTTATAGATATTGCAGTGTATCTTGTGAATTGCAATGAGGCCACAAACCTGTCCTGTCACCGTATACAGTCTGTTATACCAACCATTTGATGCCATCCCAATAGCTGAATATAAATATCTCCGACTCTCGCCAGGACTTTGCAGCCAATACTCGATGTAATAAATTCCTGAACCATTTTGGAACTGAATTAAGCACTTAAACTGTGGTATTTCCCCACGTTTTCAGAACTTTGGGAAAGTTTTTCTATGGCTCATTAAGCTCATGTTAACATATGAACAGGGATGTAAAAGACTAAAACATATGTACCTTAAGAATGGTTTCCACATATATGTCACATTTGGAGTATAGTTACATAAAAAGAGAAGGACACAAGTTTTACAACATCCTTATTTTTTCCTAACCAACTTCAAAAGCAAAAGTACACACCATTAGATGATCTACAATCTATGAGTTTAGCAGCCACACCCGGGGGTCTTTGCCAGCTTCTGTCTAGTCCACTAACCTGTTGAATTCATTTTAACCAAATAGAGAGAAATTTTGGCATTAATTAGAATAATAAGAAAGAAAACTCCAAAGCAAGTAATAATGTTAAATCTTATCATGAAATCACACCAGAGTCTGAGCAAACTCATCAACTTTGCCAAAGGATTCCATTCTAGTGAAATCCGGTCCCAGCCCTGTGATCGCAACGCTCACTGAAGCCAATTTAATTGGCAAATAAGAAGAGAAAAATAATCAGAAACACAAATTGAAAAAAAAAAATAAACGCTGAGAATAATACCATTGGAATTGGATGCTTCTGTTGGATAAAAGGCAGTTATTGATTTAAATCCATTAGACTCTCCATTTCCCAGTTGCCACCCTGATTCAGCCATAAGAACATAAGGAGTATAGAATCCAAGAAACTTTTACTTCAAAGCTTGCAATTCAATTCAAATTCACCTTGGGGAATTTCAATCTTGAACTTGTTCTCATCGTCAGTGTAGACACGAACATCCTCAGACACGTCTGAGACTCAAAAACACATTCAAGAAAAACATCATACGATGCATATAGCTCATTTATTAACAAAACATAAACACAGTTCCACAAATGCTTTTGTTAATGTTTTCAATCAGAGTTGAAGATTCATTTTTATTATAATCTGCCTAATGAGACATAGATTATAAAGATGAAACTATAATAACACTAAAAACGTCTATGAAACTGGATTCAAGTTTTGTCTTTAAAGTTAGAGGACAAAGAAACATAATTTAATTTAAATAAATGAAAAAAAAAATGAGAAAACCACCACTGAGTGCCAATGCATTAGGGACTACAAATGCAGGTACTGCCACTGCGGTGTGCAGAAGAAGTTGCCTCCTGTTAACCCCACCTCCTTCTTCAATGGAAGAACTGAAAGAACAAACACAGATATAAAGACCATGTTGTTTGTGCATGAAGAAAGATTGGAAATGATGGGAATTGAGAAGCAAAAGGGAATACTTGAATTCTTACAGTAAACATGACTTGGTTTTGTGATGCTCCAAAGATACAAGAAGCGAAGACCCTGAACAAAAACCTGAGCGAGATGATCACTGATGTTGAAAAGCATGAAAATTGAGTTAATGGGGGAAGGAAAAGTTGGACCTTTCTCTGCCTGAGAGGGTATGAAGTTGCAGAGCGTGGGTCGCACGTGCACACCACAGAACCAGGAAATGGAAGCCATTCCTTTCAGATGAGCTTCTGTGTCTTCATTTCTAATTTTGTTAATTTTTGCAATTTTTAAAACAATAGTATTTCGACTTCTCCTAAATATCTAAGATTCTGGTTGGTTTTGTCATAATGTTTTAAGAATTTAAAAGTTATTTACTAGAATTTAAATACTTTACCAAAATTTTTTTTAATGCAACTTAAAAAAAATCAAAATAAAGAGGGAGAAAATATATTTGAGAGAGAAACAGAGAGAGTGTGAGAGATAAACAGGTAGGGGAGAATATAAAATAAATTATAGCAGTGTATGAAATATATTTCGTCAATAAATTATATGAAAAATAAATTTTGTCAACTCAACTTTTAAATTACAATTATGTATCATTATTCACGGAGATACAAAGAATTTTATATTAATATAAAAATTTGTAAATATAATCAAATGTAAAGTGAATTTTCAATATAATAATTTAATTCCAACAAAATATACTCCAATAGAAATTTTTGGATGATGTAGTATTTAATAAGAATTAAAAAAATTGATAAATTCTATTGGATGATGTAATATTTAATAAAAATTACAAAAAAAAAAAAGTTTGATCATTTCCAGCTAGAGTTGATAATTATGATAAGATTCATTTGTCACCCATATAAATCAGAGTTTAAGAGGTGCATACTTATAATTTTGAGATAAAATTTTGAATACAGACTTCTTATACCTAATGCTTGCAATAACATATGAAGGGTCTACTAAAACTAACATAAACAAATTTTATTTATTGTATTAACATGGATGCTGATGAAAATATTCAAATTATGTTCAACTGGTCTCAAATCATCTAACATAAGTTTGATACACTTATTATCTCATATCACTTCATTGAATTTGCAATTAAAAAAATAAAAAATATAAAGTTCTATTGTAAAAAGATAAATAGAATTTATGGCCCAAAATTTAAATTCATATAAGGATTCTTATAATCTTTCTACAAAAGTTAATGGGTATATTTATATTATGAACTAAGATCACTTAAATAAATCATTCATGTTACTTCAGATAAGAATAAAAAATCATCAGTTACAATAATCATTTACAGATATGACCTTGCAAGATGACATATAAAGCAAAAAAATAACAAAAGATCAACCAAAAGATTTTACAAACTTATCCATTCTAATAAGGTCAATCAATTTTCATATCAAATAATGTTAAAAAAAACATTAAAATTATTTTTTTGATTAGTAAAAAAACTAATCAGTTTTAAAAGAATGATGATTAAAAATTTGTGAATTTATAGTAAGATAAATTTATAATAAAAAATTAAGTAAGTCTTCATAAATAAACTCAAAAAAATAAAAGATTACTAGAAATATAGTTAGATTTCCAGTCAGATTTTTTTTTGGAATATATATATATATATTACTTAAACTTCTCTTATAAAACTAAATATAAATACAAATTTATTCTTGTTTTCGGTAAAATAAAATTATACTAAATAAATCTTAAAAACACAAATTTCAATGCATTAGTCTAATAAGTAGTATAAAGAACATTCCCTAAGTTTTAATATTTGTGTAATATTATTTATACAGTGCAATTCTTGAGATATATTATCTATTAAAGAACAAAATAATAAGTATTCTGACTATTCCTTGAAAAGTATTTAATGATATAATATAATAGAGTATTTTCAATTAACTATTAATATTATTTTTCTTATATAAGGATAATATAGTAATAATTAATATTATTTCAATATTATTTACGAAGTAAAATATTTAATTATATCTTTATAGCATACCATACTTGAATATAATTTTTTCTCAGAGATGTTATAAACATTAATATAGCATACTATTAACTATAATTGACCGTAATTCTTTATTTTAACAATACTATAATATATATATATATATATATATATATATATATATATATATATATATATAT
>Ga0209489_107285_pt1 | contig 16669 bp, 7 predicted proteins | sample SiratrowhiteBW_FD_187527 | JGI IMG/M metagenome (GOLD analysis project Ga0209489, IMG submission 187527) | Root nodule microbial communities of legume samples collected from California, USA - Siratro white BW (SPAdes) (version 2) | ecosystem: Host-associated > Plants > Roots > Nodule | place: USA... | reverse complement strand
ATAAATATATATATATATATATATATATATATATATATATATATATATATAATAATGTATGTTAATATTATGGAAACTGTTTTTATAATCAATAAAAATAATGGTGATATTTCTTGAGATGTATTATTAAAAATATTGATAAAAATATAATCTCAAAATAATCAGAAATAATGTATGCATTAAATCGATTGATTTTAGCAATAAATACCTTAAAAATATACTAAAAATAAGCTCCAATTTACAAACAGAAAAAAAATACATTAAAAAAAATATTTGAAGTTCCTAATGCAAGTTATTACTGTACCATTAAAAGGAATTACGTTGTTGTTGTTGTTTCAACTGTCGTATCAAACACGATAAATGATTATTTCATTCATTAATTAACTGATAACAATGACGTTGACACTGATATTTACACTGTAAATTTGATTCAACAAAACACAGAAAAAGAAAAAAAAAATGAAAATTTAGCCATGACTGATGCATAATAATTAAAACGTAATGCCCCAGTCATTAATTTTTGATATTAACATATCCATAACAGTTATCCTGCTCACATGAATTTGAATGGTGAAAGAACTCAGAAGTAGCAAGCTATGATAAATCCACAAACGTAACACTCCAAGAACTATATATATCCTTCTTCCTCTTCTTCTTCTTCTTCTCCTTCGTTTGTGTGGTCAGTAGTTGTCGGCACTTATGTCCAAACCAAAACACATATAAACGAAATCCAAAAATTCCTGAACCAAAGCTTTCACAAAAAAACCTAAAATTCTCCGAAAACAAATTTCTACAAACATGAAAACTGAGCAACACCACAGAAGACTTTCACCTACGTTACAACCTAAGATCATCAAAACGGCAAAACCAGCCGCGTACTTTATCATCCTTTTGCTAACGTACTCCTTAGGTTACTTATCCCACAACCCTTCTTCCACTTCACTACCACTCTCACTCTCACTCTCTCCACCACCACCACCCCAATTACCAGAACCAGAACCAGAACCTGTTATTCATTTCTCTATTAACACCACCGAGTTGAACCCGTTCCGAATCACGACTCGCTGCGCCGATCCAATTCCACCGGAGACCGTCCGCCGGACTCTCGTCGACCGCCTCTTCAACGGTACCTCGCCGTTTGACAACTTCCCGCCGCCGCACGCGGCGGAGAAGCTGCGGAGGACGAAGAGGGTGAGGGGTTGGGGCTCCACCGGTGCCGTGTTCGAGAACCTCATCCGCCGCGTGCGGCCGCGGACCGTCGTTGAAGTGGGCACGTTCCTCGGCGCGTCGGCGATTCACATGGCCGAGTTGACTCGCCAACTCGGTCTCCAAACTCAGATCCTCTGCGTGGACGACTTTCGCGGCTGGGCTGGGTTCAGAGAGCAGTTCATGAACATACCCATGGAAAACGGCGACGTTTGGCTCTTTTACCAGTTTCTTCAGAACGTGGTCACGTTTAACCATACCGGGTCAGTTTTGCCCGTTCCGTTTTCTAGCGGGTCGACCCTGATGTTGTTTTGCGAGTGGGGTGTGTTCGCGGATTTAGTTGAGATCGATGCGGGTCACGATTTTTTGTCTGCTTGGGCTGATATTAACCGGGGCTTTCGGATCCTCCGACCCGGAGGGGTTATTTTCGGCCACGATTATTTCACTGCTGCAGATAATAGAGGGGTTCGGAGAGCCGTTGATCTGTTTGCCAAAGTTCACAATCTGAAGGTAAATGTTGATGGTCAACATTGGGTCATTTATACTTCCTAATGTTTAAAAATTCCTATGTGGAGTAAATAGTTATAATTCATATACGAGCGAGGTAAAGAAAAAAAAAATGTCGATTCGATTATTGGGTGTATAAATTATAGTGAAGGTTTAATTTTATTCAGTCTCATTTTTTGTTTTCTTTAGTTTGATATGTTTTTGATTTTGTTCATCATGATGACGTGAAATATGCTCTTGATGGATAGTTAGGAACTTGAGATTAAGGGCGTTGACTTTTATCGTAATTTCCTTATCGATTTATAATTCAATAATTAAATAATAAAAAAATTGCAGGGTGAAAACGTAAAGTATTTACTCACAAGAATGAAAATATACTTACAATAAGATATTACAATTCATAATCTTTCTTTCTCTCACGCCATCTCAAATACCGATGTCTGTGAGCATTGTTTTAAGTTGAACAATGTACTTAACAAAATTTATTTGCTTAATAAGGTTAGATATGTTTTGAAAATTAAGTTAAATCATCACATCAATAATCATAGTTTTGGAAAGAAGTTTAGCATTAAATCTCTAAATTCGTGTAATATTATGAGACCTAAATTTGAGATCAACAACTTGTCTAAATAATAATATATTTTGTGTTATAGATGTTATTGAAGCTTGTGTAATGATAGTTGTTTAGATACATTATATGAGTTGTTCATGAAAAATGTATTTTTTTTGCCACGTGTTTAGTTGTTTATAATAAAGAGAGATTCTTAATTACAAAGAGAAAATACAAAATATTGAGAAGCAAAAAAACATTTGTGAGTTAATATTAACAAAAACTCTTTTTTTGATAGAGAAAATTTGTTCAATTTGCTTACTTTTAGCGTGTTACTTATATAAATAATATAGACAATATTCTTAGTCATATAATTAGTTTTGAGTTATTTAAATAATTATTATTTCTATGTTTATGATAGTTAGAACATTTGTAAAGTAGATTGTTTATTTATATGATATGAGTTGCTTATAACAAAAATATGTGTATGACATGTGATTTGAATTGTTTAAAATTTAAAAAAGTTATACATGTAAATTATTTTTCTTTATTCTTTATGAGTTATATATTTATTTAACTCGGTAATTAGGATGATATTTAGCGTTTTAGCATTTTGTTGTTAATGAATACATATTCACTTTTAAAGAGATTTTGATAATCAAGTCAATTATGTTTTATATTTAAGTGTACAAGTGAAATGAATAATTATATTTTTTTCTCAACATAGTATCTCATTTTCTATCAATTTTTTTTTGTCTTTCTTTTTTCATTGAATGTTGAATATCTTAATTCTTTTATCAGATAATAATTTATTAGCTTACTTAATGATAGAGGTCGAGTAGTTAGTTTACCCAATATATTTAGATATCATATCAATCATCATCATATTGAGTAAATACAAGTTGTTAACCATTTGTAGTGAGAGAATATGAAACTTTGAAGATAAGATTGAAATTTGTTTGTAGTTAGTAAAGAGAGTTTAGCCTTTTTAGTTTTTTGGGACAACAATAGTTAAGAATAAAAAAAGGTAAAAACTTCCCACAACTGTAAAGTGATCTGCGATCTAAGAATTCAGATGGTATTCTTGGCTCCTTCTCCTGTTTAAATTATAGTTTCCTTTATCTTCAAAGAACCCAAGGTAAGGAAAACTACTGTTGTAGTGATTTTCGTACTTAAGTTAGTAGGTTAGAAAATCATGGTTGGTTGAAATCATAATTTCAAGAGTATTTTGAGCACATAAAATATTGATCCTTAAAAGATTTTGTTATTTATGTATATGATGTGAATAATTAAATGGTGTGCATTGAGAGAGATCAATAAGATTTTCTATATGTAAAAACAGTATTGATAAATATATGTGATGCAATGAAAATAAAAAGAGCATTGATGTATGAGATGATACTTTGCAAGGAGGTAATATTAGTTTATATGAATATAAATATAAATGAATTATGATAAATATGATCTATTTACATTATTTATAATTTTAAGGTTATTTCTAAATTAAAATTATTATTTTGATTATTTGTGAAAGATAAAATAATTTATGGTGTTATGACTTGTGTTTTTTCTTTCTCTAAGTTTTAGTATTACGAATGTATATTTTATGTGCTATAACTTTTTCACAACTTTATTTAAAATATTTTATTTTATTTTATTTAAGATGAAAATAACTTTTCATTCTTGTAATTATACTGATTTTTATTGTAATTGTTTTCTAAAAAAGGTTTCGATTAAGAGGATTTGACGGATAAACAGTAAAAAGGGATATCGGTTTGCTTTTTTATTACAAGAATCTTTAATTAAATGCATGTTTTGAAATTTCATTATTGCAACACACAAATGTAACTTACCTCTCTAAGAGTAAATATTTATAATTTCGGGATTTTTTTTTACTCTCTTTGCCATAATATTTGCTTAAAACGTACGGGGATATCAAACATGCATAAATTAGTTTGGCGGGAGTTATAATCTTTTTCAAAACATTAATTAATATCACAATACTCTATAAAATAAAATTTGTAATCATATTTAAAAAAAATTGAATAATGATAAATATACAAGTGAAAAAAAAAAAGTTATCATTTTGTACAATCGATTCCGAAAGAGAAAAGTTATCATTTTTCTATCAATGATCAGATACAGAAAATAAATGATGGGGTGGAGGAAGTAACTGTCAAAGAAAATAGGAATAGCCCGAATCTTCATAGTACTACTACAGGCGCAAAATGCTCCAAACTCTATTCCAATGGAATTACCAAACTATGTGGGCCGGTCCTTTAGAACTTGATGATATAAAAATGGGTTGGGTTAGCTTACATTATTTTGACCGCTTCTTCCTGCACCACCAAACCTTCTTGAGACACCACCAAAACTTGAAAAATACGAAGTCTATAGTTAGGGAAATTACAATTTTATCTTTGATGAGAGATGAGGGGTCAAGAGACGATAATGCTTGAAGGTGATGAAGTGTCAAATTAATATCTTTCAGCTGTAGTGTGCATCAGTGGTAGAGGAGTGGGAGAGCAGAGGCGTGACATAGCAGCAGTGGTACAACATCTTGCCAAATAAGTGTATTTGAAATGAATTACAGAATGATATATTCCATAACTATTTTTCAGATCCGAAAAATAGTTACGGAACACATTATTCTACAACAATTCATTTGGAGATATAGATATAAAAATAAGTTACAGAACAACACATTTGGTAACTGTTGTCGAAAAATAATAGTCTTCACAATATTATATTAAAAATATTTTGCTTCGTTTGATAAAATTTGGAAATGCTCCAAAAAGTATTTTAGTCCGCTTGACAAAATTTTGAAATGCTCAAAAAAGTACTTGGAGGTGCAGGAAGAACGACTCCATTATCTTGGATTTATAATTTAAAGGCTTAGATCTACTTTTTATTTTTTTTAATTTAACTGTATATTTCGTCTTTAAGTTTCTTAAAATTAATTAACTTTTCCCTGTTAATATGTAATCCAATTACCAATAAAAATATACATCCTTCGTCATGAGGATTAGTATCAAACCGTGTTAAATTTTGTTATTAATATTAGATGTGAATGAATAATTGGCAATTTATATTGACAACACATCAGGATTAATAGTTGGACGAGACACAAATATTGAATTAATTTTTTATTTTAACAAATAAAGAATTAAATATATAATCACGTGTTTTTGTAAAAGTCGAAGTTGTATATTATAAAAGACAAAGACATTTAAGCCCTACTTGAAAAGGTTGGCTAAAACTTTAAATTATAATTTGAATTTTGGAAACAAATGGATGATTTTCCCTGAAGCCATTGTTTTAGTTAGTTTTTTTTTTTTCTTTTTTTTAATGTAACGTTGTTCATTTCAAGTTTATCTATACCATAAAAATGATATACTATTTGGTAACTTTTTAATGTCATATTTTAATTAGATAATTTTAATCTTTAATAAATAAAAAAAATATTTACTTATTAATAAAATAAATAATTGACAATTTTTTTATTTCAAAATAATTAAATAAGTTTTTTTAAAATAATAGTTACATAGCTTTTAATATTATTTTTACAATATATATTTTCAAATTATAATTTTTCCTATTTTTTATTTAATTACTTATAAAATAATATGATCATAAAAATAATATATTTCTATTTTTTAGTATTCAAACCCTCCTAATTTTAAAATGTCCAAGGGAGCAAGCCCATGTGTCAAAAAATATTCCTTGAAGTGATTGGGCCTGGGCCTTCTCAACCAAACCTTATCTTCTACATTGGACACGTACTTCTTATTAACGGCAATTGCTTCCTGCACCCCACATTTGCTTTCTGCACTTCATCAAATATGTGAAAAGATATTTATACTTCCGTTAATGAAGATAGGAGAGAAGAGAGAAGGAGAGAAGATAATCTCAAAAATGCATAAGGAGAAAAGAAAAAAAAAATATTGCAAATACAAATAGTCTTACTTTTAATGCCACGGCTAAATAAGATTTCTATTTTTTAGACTGGCTGTGAGGTTGACAAAAGAAAAAAAAACTAGTTTTCCAAGAAAATTAAGATTGTTATAAAGGTAGTGGAATCATATCTCGGAATATTGTGAAAGCTCAAAGCTCAGAGTTTTGGAATCATGATTAGCCATCAAAGATGTTTTGAAACTTTTGGATGAAATGAGTGAAGAAACCGAACCCACCATGGAAATATAAATGTAAAACGAAGAAGAAAAGTTGTCCCCTTTTTCTTTCCTTGACCAAAGGAAAATTCTCTTATTTATGACACCAATTATCGTTTGACTATAACATATAACATGTGTTATTCACGTGCGATTTATCGGTTATGTTGTTAACCTAATTGTCTACAACTTTTCCAAGTTATCATATTTACATTATACGTCAACCATTTTTTAAATAATTCAAACTATAACTCAATATTTTTCAATGAATGGAGTATATTTCACGATAAAAATCGATGAAAAGATCCATTAAACTACATTCATGGATTTCTTGATATCATGGTCACGTGAGCTAAATCAAGAAATATTAAAATCGACTAAGAGAATTGTAAGATTCGGAGTATAACGAGATTATGAAAAAGTAATAAAAGTTATTATTTATAAAAGGATGGCAAGAAAAAATTATTTTTAAAAAGTAGATACAATTATTCATCAAATAACAAATTGCAGAGGCATTATGTTGACTTTTTCTTTGCCTGCAAAGTTTGTTATCACGTATTAGCATTTTGTCTCCAAAATAATTGAAGAAACCACATCGTGTACTAATTTTCTTTACTCCATTTTTCTATATTATGTATATATATATTGATTAATAAAATAGTTTTTTTTTTCTGTTGGTGATTTTGTCTGCTGTTGATTCAACTGTAGCCGTGATGAGCGTGGACCAGGCTTGAACAGCTTTATGGAGTGTTTAGTGTCACCAAAAATATTTTTGTCTATTATGATCTATGAAGTGTGTGTTAAATAATGTCCACTCACACCTGCTTCAATTTCAACCATACATAGCAAAATTTTTATTATATATATATATATATATATATATATATATATATATTTATTTATAATGCTGTTGCTCCATTTTTCTTCAATCATGTTAGAGTCTATGAAACATGGTGTAAAACAAAAATGTCTGCGAACACTGATGTTTGTCTGGGACAGAGATGAAAAAGGAAGAAGAGACAAACCAACGTAAAAAATGGTCGACTCTAGACATTATTTTTTATTTATTTCTTCTTTTTCTGGTAAATGAATCGAATTATATAATTGTTTTCTGTTTCTCACGTATTTCTATCATATTAAATAATTAATATTTAAAAAAAAAACTATTTCTTCTTTGTTTCTATTTTTATTTTTATTCCTATAACTAAACAGGACCTAAAATATGTTTATAGTTTTAGTTGTATTCAAAATTTTGTCAATGCTATCTCAATCCTGATAACTAATTAAATATAAAGAAAAGCTAAATTAGTCAAACTCATTAGCGTAAATTATAATCACACCATTATATATAATTCAATAAGGAAATTGAAGTTATGCAATTATTATAATGGAAATATAATATAATATTTTTTTACTGCCATATAAAACTCTTATTTATATTTAAAAATGTGTTTCGTTAGATTTATAACTGAGTCTATATAAAAGTAAATTTAGACGACGTAATTATAAATAGTTAGTAAAGATTGAGAATTATATATCACCCAAAAAGAATCTAAGGTGTTAGGTGAATTTTTAAAGCGGTCATCTATTTTAGGAAGGGTTTAAATTTGAAAATAAATTTGAGAGAGTAGGAAGGAATTCAGAGAAAGATAATAAAAAATAAAAAAAAATAAAGAAAAAAATTAAGAAAGTTTATGAGTGATATAAAGGGGTATGATTGATAATTTTATTTTTTTAATTGATGAAATTATACGATTATAAATTTATTTTTATGATTAAAAATAATTTAAAATGAATTATGGTTAATTTGTTGGATGTAATTGATAATTTTTTTTTTAATTGATAAAATTGTAATATTATGAATTTGGTTTTGTGATTAAAATTAATTTAAAATGAAAGATGATTAGATATTTGTAAATGAAACTTACAAATTATTAAAACATTATTGATTCATGAAACTTGCGATTTATTAAATCATTATTTTTATTACAATTCATGATGTAAGTTGAAAAAAAAAATGTGAATTATCATAATTACATGTGAAATTGTTGAAAATAATTTCGAAAAAAAAATTGAAACAATTGTAAAAGATTTAAGCCGAACTTGTAATTTTTGTAAAAGTTAATAAAAGATATCAAAATTGGTGTTAAAATTAGTGGTCACAATCAAAATTTATGGTCCGTGAATTAAGTTAAAAAAATGCAAATTATTAGACATTATATATACATGTAAAATTGTTGAAAATAAATCTTGATAAAATTAAATAAAATTTGAATATAAATAATTGTAAAAAATTAAGACAAATCGTAAATTTCATAAAACTTAAAAAAATAAACATAGATTAATGTAAAAATTCAATACCTAATAAATAAATATTGAACATAAAAATACATTATGATGAAAAAAAAGAGTTAAATTACAATAATTAAAAAAAATAACAACAAGAGCAATCTAATAATGTTAATGAACATAAAGTATAAGAAAATATTTTCGTAAAATAAAATTATTATTATTACTATTATTTTTTAATAAAATTGTTTTAATTTATTATTTTTTATTTTATAGTTTTATGATTATAATTATTTATAATTTATTATTTTTTATGTATTATTATTAATAAATTAAATTTAAATATTTTTACTTTTATTATTTTTATTATTTTATAATTTTTAATATTTATATTAGTAATATTATTAATTTATTTTATTATTATCATTATATAAATATAATTAGGGAATAATCGATTATGTTGATTTCCATGATCGATTATGTATTAAAAGTTTTACACATTTATGTAAACAAGCACAATTATATATTTAAAAAAAATACATCCGTAAATACAAATAATCTGTCTCTCCTAAATCTATCTTTATTAACAATAAATAAGTTGAAAAAACATAAATAATTAATTTTATTTTATGATATCGCAACCGGAGTCACGACGGGGCGATCACAAAAGTAAAAATTTTATTAAAACTGTTAATTAATTAAATGTTTTTTTTATTATTTTTTTCGAAAATATTATATATATATTTTTAAATTATTTTCTAAAATTATTTTAAATCTAAATATTTTATTTTTAAAAGTTTATGTAAAAAAAAATTCTTTTTTTTAATATTTTCCTAACTTACTTTTATTTTGTTATTTAAAAAAAAAGTACAACATAAAAACAGTAAGATTAATTAAAAACAAACAATGAATCCTAATACCTTAAGTAGTGGCAGAAAGGATTATAATCGGATGCTTGAGGTACTTTGTTTCTGGAATGATTATTTTGGTTTTGTTTTGGTTCTGTTTCTGGATTGGTTGCTTGGGGTGGACTTCTGTTTCTGAATAATTTATGTTTTGGTACATGGTTTGAAAATTTTCGATTTTGGGACTTTGCTATTAATTTTCTGGAGTTGGGACTATTAATTTTCTGGAATTAAATTTGCTACTGACTATGGACCGACTTTTGATTAACCTGTTTTATTTTTAGAAAGACTGTTTGGTATTCTTTTGAGTGGGTCTTTGGATTCACTGAGTTCTGAAGATTTTTGTGGGTTTTGAGTTTAGGTATTTTTGATTCTGGTTTGGGGTTTTGTGTTTATTTTCTGTCTCTGGGTTAATGATATCTAATGTTACTATATCTTTGTTATTAGAATTTACTGACTGTGCTAGCAGCAGCCAAATTTGCCATATGAACAATATTAGTTGTGCAAAAAATACAACAATTAGATAATCTCAGGATCGGTGTGGTAACAGCAACCGTATCAAGCATCTAGATTGTGCCAGTGGCAGCAATCGTTTCATAGATATAATAATTTATAAAAATTAATTTAACAATGCTTGCAAAATAATTACTCATTGATACTGACAAAACACAACAATACAGATGAAAAACATGAATCTGGACAAAATAAAAAAAACAGAGCAGAAAGAAACAAGACAGAATTAAAGGAAGAAGACAAACCCTTGAAGATTCCTAATTTAGCTTCTTATTTTCTCTTTCTGGTGGTTTCTACTGGACCCTTAGATTTTTTTCAACAGAAAATGAGTAATATTTTTCAATATTCTTCCTCAGCATCTTTTTCTATCTAAATTTCTAGGAATTTCTGTGTATTCTCTATCCCTCAATTTTTCTGTCCCCCAATTTTTCTGTGTCCCAATTTTTCTCTGTCCCAATTTTTCTGTCTCTCCTTTTGAAAATATGAGCAGTTCTTTATATTTTTGTCCGTCCATCCCTTCATCTCTCCATAATACTCATAACACCCTCAATAATGATTTTTATTAAGAATCAATTATTCCACCTCTCTGTATCAACTCCTTCTGGCTTAAGAGATTACATTTAAGGAAGAATAAGCAAAAGGGCAATAATAATAAAATGAAAAATGAATAGTCAGTGAACATGAATAGCCACTAAACATAAATAGCCCTGAACATGAATAGCCCATGAACACGTATGAGTATAGGAAGGCTATAGGAGTTAAATAAGGCTATGGGAGTTTAAATGTTAAAACATAATTGTTTGTTAAATGTTAAAAGCATAACTATTGGTTAAATGTTAAAAGCATGACTATTGATTAAATGTTAAAAGCATGCTATTGGTTAAATGTTAAAAATATGATTACAAATGTGATAAGTGTGAGAAGCCAAAAAGGTGAAAATTTAGTTATGAGAAATAAAATTTGTTAGGCACTAATTAAAGAATTAAAATGTACTAAAGTTGTATAGGAACTTGAATGGGCAATGTGTTTCTGTAAACCTTAGGGCTTATGTGGCAAACACAATTAACAGATAAGGGAGGTGTAAACAGTAACTTTTTTTATTAGTAAATTAGGCTTCAGAAAACATCTTTCTATCGCTCACTTAATTTTTCTATTCAATTTATCTTAAGACAGACCCAACACCCATTTTTTTGTTATTTTATCATTTTTTTACATATTTCATTTTATCTTATTATTATTATTATTTAATCAAACTTTACTTATAAAGTCAAAGTTTCTTTTTATTATTTATTCTAAATTGCAGAGAACTAAACGACATATGTTAAAAAATTTTAATTTCTTATTTTTATTCTTTTATTTTATTTTATTTTTCTTTTTTATATTTGTAAAAAAATAATTTTTATTTGTCCAGACAAAATTAAGTATTGGCATATGAAGATAAGGAAGAGTTTTTTAAAATTTTTAAAGATTAAGATTTTAGTAATATATATTATAATCGGATGCTTGAGGTACTTTGTTTCTGGAATGATTATTTTGGTTTTGTTTTTTACTGTGACCTTTGGTTCTGTTTCTGGATTGGTTGCTTGGGGTGTACTTCTGTTTCTGAATAATTTATGTTTTGGTACATGGTTTGAAAATTTTCGAATTTGGGACTTTGCTATTAATTTTCTGGAGTTGGGACTATTAATTTTCTGGAATTAAATTTGCTACTGACTATGGACCGACTTTTGATTAACCTGTTTTATTTTTAGAAAGACTGTTTGGTATTCTTTTGAGTGGGTCTTTGGATTCACTGAGTTCTGAAGATTTTTGTGGGTTTTGAGTTTAGGTATTTTTGATTCTGGTTTGGGGTTTTGTGTTTATTTTCTGTCTCTGGGTTAATGATATCTAATGTTACTATATCTTTGTTATTAGAATTTACTGACTGTGCTAGCAGCAGCCAAATTTGCCATATGAACAATATTAGTTGTGCAAAAAATACAACAATTAGATAATCTCAGGATCGGTGTGGTAACAGCAACCGTATCAAGCATCTAGATTGTGCCAGTGGCAGCAATCGTCTCATAGATATAATAATTTATAAAAATTAATTTAACAATGCTTGCAAAATAATTACTCATTGATACTGACAAAACACAACAATACAGATGAAAAACATGAATCTGGACAAAATAAAAAAAAACAGAGCAGAAAGAAACAAGACAGAATTAAAGGAAGAAGACAAACCCGTTAAAGATTCTTAATTTAGCTTCTTGTTTTCTCTTTCTGGTGGTTTCTACTGGACCCTTATATTTTTTTCAACAGAAAATGAGTAATATTTTTCAATATTCTTCCTCAGCATCTTTTTCTATCTAAATTTCTAGAAATTTCTGTGTATTCTCTATCCCTCAATTTTTCTGTCCCCCAATTTTTCTGTGTCCCAATTTTTCTCTGTCCCAATTTTTCTGTCTCCCCTTTTAAAATATGAGCAGTTCTTTATATTTTTGTCTGTCCATCCCTTCATCTCTCCATAATACTCATAACACCCTCAATAATGATTTTTATTAAGAATCAATTATTCCACCCCTCTGTATCAACTCCTTCTGGCTTAAGAGATTACATTTTAGGAAGAATAAGCAAAAGGGCAATAATAATAAAAAGAAAAATGAATAGTCAGTGAACATGAATAGCCACTAAACATAAATAGCCCTGAACATGAATAGCCCATGAACATGTATGAGTATAGGAAGGCTATAGGAGTTAAATAAGGCTATGGGAGTTTAAATGTTAAAACATAATTGTTTGTTAAATGTTAAAAGCATAACTATTGGTTAAATGTTAAAAGCATGACTATTGATTAAATGTTAAAAGCATGACTATTGGTTAAATGTTAAAAATATGATTACAAATGTGATAAGTGTGAGAAGCCAAAAAGGTGAAAATTTAGTTATGAGAAATAAAATTTGTTAGGCACTAATTAAAGAATTAAAAGGTACTAAAGTTACATAGGAACTTGAATGAGCAATGTGTTTCTGTAAACCTTAGGGCTTATGTGGCAAACACAATTAACAGATAAGGGAGGTGTAAACAGTAACTTTTTTTATTAGTAAATTAGGCTTCAATTTATCTTAAGACAGACCCAACACCCATTTTTTTGTTATTTTATCATTTTTTTACAAATTTCATTTTATCTTATTATTATTATTATTTAATCAAACTTTACTTATAAAGTCAAAGTTTCTTTTTATTATTTATTCTAAATTACAGAGAACTAAACGACATATGTTAAAAAGTTTTAATTTCTTATTTTTATTCTTTTATTTTATTTTATTTTTTTTATATTTGTAAAAAAATAATTTTTATTTGTCCAGACAAAATTAAGTATTGGCATATGAAGATAAGGAAGAGTTTTTTAAAATTTTTAAAGATTAAGATTTTAGTAATATATATTATAATGTGAGTTTGGTAGCTATCTAATCATAATCATATAAGTAGTTATCATTGCATCAAATCAACCTTAAACTATGTATTAAGAATAGTGAAAAATTTACTTATTTTCGCTATTTTATTTATGGAAATATTAAAATATATACTAGCATGCAAAAGTTGAATAAAAATAATAAATAACCAAATAATTTTATTACTGTAGGAATAATTTGATTAGGGCTATATGAAGATAATGCTATGTTTAATTACAGTCATGAACTCATTATGGTCACTGACCAGTAATTCCAATATAATATATATGTAAAAATTTCAGCATTGTACACCCATCGTCGTTTTCATTAAACATCGATGTCCCATAAATTTGTGTACAAGTTGCAGATTCCTTACGCAACTCTGAAAGTGGTATCTCTTTTGTCACAACAAATATTAGTCCACTTTAATTTCAAAGAGAATGAAAAAAACATGTTATAGAAGTTTCTGACCTTTTGTTAAAGTCATTTTAGTATCGTTATTATAGTGCCATCATCAATCTTAATACAGTTTTAAACACGTGTGCCTTATGCACTTGGTCGAATAAAACATAAAGTGTGTAAACAGGGACCAATCTATCGTAGAAAAATGGGGATAACTGTGTTTGATAGCATGAAATAAAAAGAAATTAAAAAGACAAAAATCAAAGCTATAGGATCATTGAACCCGACCAGGATTTAAAAAGTGATAAGTATCTGTACAACTTTTTCTAAAATTAAGTTTTATACAACTGTTCTCGAAGAATAATTTATTCCTTTAATTTTCACCACGGGCAATACCTTGTTTTTTAAGTTTTAATAAATAAAATAAGTGTTATAAAATTTTTCGATCAATTAAAAATAAAACTGATTTAGAGTGTACAAGTAAAGATAAATTAATTCTTATATTTAAAATTAATTTTTTGATGATAAATTATATTTAAACCTGTGATAGAATATATTGTATTATCCTTTATTAGACCTGGACTATATAGATACAAGATGCCAATACCTTATATAAAATTAATTTAGTATACATAAGATAATAATAAGATCTAAGAGTAAAAGGCTACATGGAATACGATGGATACTATGCTTCTAAACAATTTGCTTCTGGTCATGTTGGAAAGAAGAAAATGATGGGTTGAGAAAAAAAGTTGTACGAATTTTATACTTTTCAATGAATCTATTAAAGGAAGTACAATGAGTCCTTCAATCCGAACAATACACATAAAACGAAAGCTAACAATCAGATCTGATATATTCAATGAAGCAGCTATACCAACAACACCAAGAATAAATCATAACTATATCCAATAATTGAATAATAACATCACAAAACAGGTGCTTTCTACAAACTCTAAATTAAAGATTTGCTATTTTTATATCCATTTCAATCTATTATGTTTCTGAAAAATTTAATTTAGTTCTCTAATTGTTAATTCGAATTTTTTTAGTTTATAATTAATGTTGAAACTATTGTATTTAATTTTTTTATACAATTTCATACATGTTAAAATTACATGATCGGAAAATGCATAATGCTAATAATTTCCCTAGAGAAGAATATTAAAAAATATGGAGGTATAACGTAGAAGGTAAAAAGGAACAACGTTCGACTAGAGCAAAATTCAATATTATGCATGTCGTCGTTATGAAATTTTGCATATAAATATTATAGTAAGACAGATTTTCATAGTATTAATGAAAAATGACGGTTTTGTATAAGGTCATAAGTTGTTAACATATTTATTTTTGTTATGTTTACAATATCACCAACAATAAATATAAATAAATTATAATTATAAGTAATTAGTGTAAAATCTTCCTTTATTTATCTAATTTTATAAGATTGAGTTAAACTTAAATTCAATTATCTTAAATTGTTATCAAAGTCATTAAGTTATCCTTAGAATATTAATTGGATTTATTGTGTCATACGCTATCAAGTCCATCTTCTCTATTCTCACATTTCACGGTCTCATGTAAAAATGTGTAGTGAAAATTTCACATCAATTAAAAATATTACCAATTTATTGAGTTGATTTTGTGAAATTCGGTTAAACTTAAATTTTACTACTTTAATATGATGTTTGTAATACTCAATATTATTTTATTAATAGAATTTAAAATAATATAGTTATGACATTTATAAATAGAATTTAGATGGTGATTTTTATTTTATTATAAAATCAGTATCTAAGATAAATCTTGAACCGGGAGGATCATTCCTTTTTTTTATATATGAAATATGAGATTTCACTAAGTCCACTTTTAAAAAATATCTAACCAAACCATTTATACTTAGTTCAACAAAAGAAACATGCCCTTTTTCGAATTGAATACTTGTATTAAAAATTCCCCTAATTGATTTTCCATTTCCAGAAAGAATGTAATTAATAACTTGAAGTTTCAGATTATCTCTTTTTTGTAACATATCTTGTATCTTTGAATGTTAAAGGAAGCTTTTTACCACTGTACCAGACAAGCAATATGATAATACTGTGATTATTATTATTTTGATTATGATTATATTTATGATTATGATTGTTAATATTAATAATAATAATAATATTATTATTATTATCATTAATAATATTTTTATTATCCTTATTATTATGATTTTTATTAAAAACGATAATAATAATATTAACAATAATATAAATAATACCAATAATAATATTAATAATATTGATAAAAATAATATTAATAAGATTCATAATAACAATAATAAATTAATAAAGTTTAAAATACTAATATTATTAATAATATCAATACGGGTAATAAATATAACATTAATAATAATATTAGAATTAAGAATATTAATGTTAACATTAATAATAATAACATTATTGATAATATTATTATTATTATTATAAATAATAATAATAATATCACATATTTTTAATATAACTGAAAATAATATAAAAGAAATATTAATAATATTAAAACTATTTTTCATATAAATATAAATAATGTTGATAATAATATAGTAATATTAAAAATATTATTAATGTAAATATAAATAATATGAATAGACGTATTAATAATATTCCATATATTAAAAAACATATAATAATAATGTTAATATAAATA
>Ga0209489_107284_pt1 | contig 16679 bp, 8 predicted proteins | sample SiratrowhiteBW_FD_187527 | JGI IMG/M metagenome (GOLD analysis project Ga0209489, IMG submission 187527) | Root nodule microbial communities of legume samples collected from California, USA - Siratro white BW (SPAdes) (version 2) | ecosystem: Host-associated > Plants > Roots > Nodule | place: USA... | reverse complement strand
GCTATAGATTAAATCATACTTTAATAGACAGTTCTTGAATTAAAAAGAATTTATTCAAGATTTGCATTCATCAACTAAAACTGTAACTGGACTGTGTTTACTCAGTCTATTCAGTGATCTTAATACTTACTGTCTTGACTGTTTGGAATCTGTCTATTCTGAATTTAATCTTAGTTTAATATTTGTTTCTTGTTCAAGAAGTTTTTTTTAAGGAAAGACTTTGATTTATTGAAACTGATTCTGAACAGCAGTTGACCAGTTTACTGGGTTTCTTAATTCTTACGAATTCAGTGTGCTTAACTGAACTGCTTCCGCTTTTACTATAATCAATTCTGTTTAAAGAAATCAAATACTGATATATTTGTTTGGAGTATTGAATTGTATTATTACTAAATTGGGTTCTGAATTGACTCTTGATTCTGCTTACTGTTTCATGCAACTGTTCTGATTCAGTAAATTCAAATAAAGATTCAGTCTGTGAAACAGAATTGCATTTTGCTGAAAAATATCAAATTGTTTTAAAAAAAGTTTTGAAATCCAATTCACCCCCCCTCTTGTATTTCAGCCAAAACAGTTTCCAACAAATCTAACCCACTACAAACATGAATCTACCTCTGGAAGACTCGAGCATTGAATAGACCCCGAGATATGTACCTGTCATACATCTCCACGCTGTGAATCCACACAGCCTTCACATAAATGAATCATCAATCCTTTATGATAGGGTTAGTTCCCCTGAGACTTTTCTAACCAACTATGTTTCAAGCTGCAGTCACCCAGTTCAGACATCCTTCGACTCTCACCACCTAGTAATGATCATCTATTTGATTCCTATTATTAGTAGAGTCAGGATATCAATCGATCCTTAGACAATGCACTTCCTAATTAACCTAGACACGAGTGTTTTCTTTCCTGAAAACACTATGCCTAGGCTATGACCAACTTTATCGACGCTTTTAACAATATCACATCACAATATAGATCTCTACTCATGCATTCATTCACTTTTAAATCTCAATCTCCACTTCAATCTCAACATTTAAAGAAGTCACTAAACCATCAATATAATTAAACTAAAATTATCAATTAATCTATTTTATTAAATACATACATTGCATTTCAAAAGAGTTCAATAATCGAAAACAAAAAGCCAAAAAAAATTCTTTTTTTTTAGCTTGAGCTAGACCAATTTTGCCTGGACGAAAATACCCCTCGCCTAAGCGAAAAATTTATCGCTTGGGCGAAAATAGTCCAAAGAGCAGGGTCTTTTTTCGCCTTAGCGAAAATACTCTCGCTTGGGCGAAAGATTTCTCGCCTAAGCAAAAACACTCCAGAGAGCACTTGCTCCAGGGGCTTTCTCGCCTGGGCGACTGTACCCTCGCTTGAGCGAAACTACTTTCTCACCTGGGCGAGGAACTTCCTACTTGGGCGAAAACAGTCCATAGACCATACTTGCTACTCGAAACCATTCTCGCCTGGGTGAAATGTTGTCACCAGGGGGAATTATGCGAAAAACATAAGTTATCAGACAATTTATGCAGTTTTAACTACCATAGAGCTACTACATATGTCTCAGATGACTAACTTAACTAGAAATTCAACTTGCATTCCATCAATTTCCACATACTCATCATGCATACCAGAATGAATAAACTATCACAAACTTAACTTAAATTTCATGCCAGCAAATAAACCATCACAGATGCATTTTCACAGACATTTTGAATGAAACCCTAACTCACAAACAAATTGGAATCAAGTAACATGCAAGTCAGCTTCCCTTACCTGAATTGCACTAGAAGTTCTCTCTAACAGCCCCAAAGCCTAAGATCTTCAAGAACTCGAATCTACACCAAAGGACCTCTGATCAATGATCAGACTAAAATACTAGGAAACTGAGCTCACAAAGGCACTATGTGATAACTCAAAGGCCACGTGCAAACTCATAAGGTAGAGGAAAATGAAAACCTAAAAATGGCTTTAAGGGAAGAAGGCAGAAAATGAACTATCTCTAACGAAGATTCTGATCGGGTATACTTGCTCTATTCTCCGTCACGAGTCCAATGGTGAGCTCCGTTTGAGAAACTGATGAGGTACGGAAGTAGAGGCCTAGAGAGAAGTTAGAGGAAAAAAGAGAGTTAGAGGTTTTAGAGAAATGATGACTCAAGTGAAAATGAGACTTGACTACTTACTTTCTCTATAAATACGTATTTTCAGTTTAATATGGCTCGAGTAAAAATGAGACTTCACTACTTACTTTTTCTATAAATACGAGTTTTTACTTTATTGATTAAATTTATACTTCGTACTAGTTTAAATGGTTTTTTAAGAAAAAAAATAGAAAAAAGGATCGAATTAAATCCAAAGATTAACTTTTAAAAAAAATAAATAATAAGACTACATTTAAACATTTGTAATAAAACTTATCTTCTGTGTAATCTTATTAAAGAAATAAGAATAAGCGAGATATATATCATAGCAAAATTTAGCATCTAATAATATAATGATATTAAATAATTTTAAAAAAATAACAAAATAGATTGAGGTTCAATAATTAGACACAGAAAATTTATTTTATTCGACATGAGAATTCTTAAGATATGGAGAAAATAAAAAGAAAAATATGTATCATATCGCCAATTTTAAAATTAAGATGATTATTTATAAAGTTATCGTGGAAGAGAACAGATATTAATAATTTCTATTTAAAATAAGATTATAGGAATGCATTAGGTGATCTATGATTGAATTTGCTCCCAGAATATTTAAATGGGTTTATTAAATATTAATAAAGATATGTAATAAAACTTTTCAAAATTTAAAAAAAATATATTAATTAAGAAAATATGATAATTTAGATAATATTAATAAAGATTCACAATATGACAAATCAACTAATTAAAACTACTGAAATACAACTTTCACTAAACAAATTGGACACCTATAGGTAAAATTTTCGTTATCCTCAAATTTTAGTAAAGTTATCGAAGTTCAACACCATCATTACATTTGTCAGGTTTTCTCTATGTCACTCCTTTATGAACCTCTCTTTCTTGAAACCTCCTTCTGCAATCCTTTCAAATTTTTTAGTTCTTTTTATCTTTTTCTTTGATTTTTGTGATCTATAGCTTTTAATTTTTTTTCCAATTACTTGCATTTTTTCTTTTTTTTTTTATTTGTTGTTTTTGGTTTCTATTTTGTTATTGTTCTAAAGATTGATTTTTTTGTTTGGTTTGATTTTCAGTCGTAGGTTCCGTCTAATTTTTTATATGTTTTTTATTTGTTTTGTTTTCTTATCATTTTCTTTGATTTCGCACTTTTGTTAATAGGAACAAATATAAAAATATTTCATTTTTTTTTCTTTTGGGTATCCAAGTGTTGACATCGGGAAGTTTCAAAGGCGTGGAGCATCATTGGAGTAACAAAGGATCATCAGACCCATGTTGATGGCTAGACCAACAATTTATGATTTGCAAAGAATTATTTTATTAGAAAGATTTTTTTGTTGTATTGGAAATTTATAAGAATAAAGAGAAAGTTGTTAAGAGAGAAAAGGATTTTCACGGACTTAAATACATAGTAAAAAGTTAGATAAAACAAGTTAGTCACCTAAGGAGATATACTGATCAAATCGTGAAAGATGCAAATATTGTCATTTTGACTTTAAAACAAAGTGTTAGTATTTGTATCTTTCACGATTTGATCAGTATATCCCTTAAATAAGTAAGTTGCTTTATCTAAATTTTTTACAATATATTCAAATACGTGAAGAACCTTTTCTCTCTTAACAACTTTTGTTCTTGTGAATTCCCAAAACAATGAGAAACTTTTCTAACAAAATAGTTATTTCCAAATCATAATATAACAACTAGAAACTTTTTTAACAAAATAGTTCTTTGCAAATTATAATCTAACCATCAAATATGTTTTTAATCAATAATCAATTATGCTTTTAGTGATGCTCCACGCTTTTGGAACTCTCTATGATCTCAACACTCAATGCCCAAAAGGAGAAAAATGGAATATTATTATATTCGTTCCTATTAACAAAAGTGGGAAATCCAAGAAAATGATCGGAAAACAAAACAAATAAGGAACATATAAAATTTTTTACAGGACCTACAATTGAAAATCAAACTGTTCTCGCAAGATCCGGTTGGCTCCAGCAACAACAATGTCTTCTAGGATTGCTATTTCTTCATGCTCCAATCGCTCCAAATTACACCGTCCCGGGAAAGGGGTCCTGCAGGCACTCTGATACTCAAGTCAGTCTAGGGTTAGAGTGTGTAGGAGATATAGAATAGAGTTTAGAGGTACATTTTGTGTTGTGATCAAACATGTATTTATAGATGTAGTAATGAGCCTCAAGGGTTGGGCTTATTCCCTGTATCATTTATTTGTTAAGATATTATAACAGAATCGGGGTATTTATTATATTGATTATAACAGAATTGAGAAATTTATTATATTGATTATAACAGAATTAGGTATTTATTATTCTTGATCGTTACCCTGTCATACCTAAGGTCTGCCACGTCAGCCCTATAGTACATAAGCCCCCCAAGTCCTTGAGGATACATGGTATCTGAAAAGGATTTAATATGCTCTGGCTGTGGACAGTTTAAATGAGGTTGTTGACCGATCGTTAATGAACTATAACTCAAACCGTAATGACCAACTGTAAATAGGAGTTGAATTTTATTCTAACGAATGATCGTGGATGGACCAATGTTTTTTGAGTTTTGACGACCACCTGTGGGGGAATTGCTTGATGCAAATTCTCGCATGTTTTCTCGTTTCGCGTGTTTTCTCGATTTTCATACCTGATGTGACAGGATGGGAGATCTTAACCGTTGAAGCATTCTTGATCGTGCGGCTGATGGGAGGCCGCGTCATGGCTGGGTTGCACTTGTAAATAGTGCTTGACCCCACCACATTCTTCGTCTTTCCCGAACTTTCAACCGAGACACTCCGGCAAGTCGATAGTCGTCCTTCCTTTCTTTTAAGGAAACCATGGCCTGCCTTAGATTTTTCCAAGTATCGAACGTCTACTTCCCTTAGATTTTTAATTGATAATCAGGATACTGTAGCACCTTCTGTGTCAGATGGGGTCTTTGTGTTACGCTAGTGCACTCCATCCGACCTAGTTTTTTTACGGTCGGGGGGTCGTATCTGACTGACTTTTTCTATATGTACACCCGGGTGATGAAGGACTCATGCGTCCTTATATCGTTTGATGACTTCTGCTCGGGCGTACTTCGTACGTTAAATGTTGCCCTTACCCAACTTCACTCGAATAGTTGCCTGGGAAATTCTCAACACATTCTAGTGTGAAGATCCTAACAGTGTCGTGTTTGATACGTTTCCCTCTTGCTTTTGGCTTTCCTTAGCGAGGAAGTTATCGAGTTGGGCCGAAAGATGACTAAGTTTACCTTTAGCTTGGAAGAAGAAAGACTTCTCCAAAAGAAGGTCGAGAAGGACTTTCGGGAGGTTCAGATTGCCCTCTTGAAACAACATGACAATGGTTTTGAACGGGCGGTGTGGCAAGCTAGTTCAGATTGCCCTCGTGAAACAACATAACATTAGTTTTGAATAGGCGATGCGGCAAGCTGCTTTCTTCTACCAAGTTCCAGTAGACAACGAAAAGTTTGATAACGGGAAAGATATCTGCCAGGGTGAGTTGACTTCAATCATGGACATTTCAGACAAAGAGGAGGAGGAAATCGAAGTACATAATGGGACGTCCAAGGTAGGTGGAGACTTTTCGGCTCCAGATGTGGTTCTTTCTGATTAGATGTAGATATTCCTAGTCGCATAGGCTCTTTTTGATGGCTTGTATCCGACCATATAATAGTATTGACGGCTGAACTTTGGTCAGCCTTTACTTTTGTAAATGAATACTAATAACTTTTTTACTTTTCGGTCCTTATTAATCTTATTTTTTTTACTTCGTTTTAGTGTGCATTTCTTGATTGATTTCGTCGTTATATATATATATATATAGTCGGCGTGAGCGTATAATCTCTTGTAGAGTGCTCGACATTCTTGTCGAAAGCAGGGACACTCCTCATGGGCGGTCACCAGGTTTGTATGGTTAGTTAGAAGCTCGTACGTTCCTTACGGTCAGCCATGAGGAATACTTGGCCTATCAAAAACAGATACACTTCTTACGGTCAGCTAAGACGATCGAGAGTTAAGAGGTCTCATGGTAAGTCATGAGGACCACAAGGAAAGTGAAGAGGTCTCATAGTGAGCCATGAGGACCGCAAGAAAAGTGAAGAGGTCTCATGGTGAGCCATGAGGACCGCAAGGAAAGTGAAGAGGTCTCATGGTGAGCCATGAGGACCGCAAGGAAAGTGAAGAAGTCTATCAAAAACGGATACACTTCTTACGGTCAGCTAAGATGATCGAGAGTTAAGAGGTCTCATGGTAAGTCACGAGGACCATAAGGAAAGTAAAGAGGTCTCATGGTGAGCCATGAGGACCGCAAGAAAAGTGAAGAGGTCTCATGGTGAGCCATGAGGACCGCAAGGAAAGTGAAGAGGTCTCATGGTGAGCCATGAGGACCGTAAGGAAAGTAGAGGTCTCATGGTGAGCCATGAGGATCGTAAGGAAAGTGGAGGTCTCATGGTAAGCCATGAGGACTATAAGGAAAGTGGAGGTCTCATGGTGAGCCATGAGGACTGCAAGGAAAGTGAAGAGGTCTCATGGTGAGGCATGAGGACCATAAGGACAGTGGAGGTCTCATGGTGAGCCATGAGGACCGTAAGGAAAGTGGAGGTCTCATGGTGAGCTATGAGGACCGTAAGGAAAGTTGAGGTCTCATGCTGAGTCATGAGGATCGTAAGGACCAAGAGTTCCCAAGCCATAAGAACCAAAAGTTTGGGGGCCACCTTACAGTCGGTCGTCAAGAACGAGTTTCATGAAACCATAATTGACAAAATTTTAAAGACATTGTTTACTGTAACAATGACAGTAGATCGTGAACTAGTAAACCAGGTAAGTTCCCAGGAAAGAGAGGTGGGTCACCAATGGACACGCTTAAATACCAAGTCTTTCCTTGCCAGAACTTTTCTAGACAAGCACTTTTATACCACATTTTGTATCCAGTAACAATAATAGTTCCTCTATGTGCAAAAGATCAGAATAATATATAGAATGACATCGCGTGTCCGATGATAGTTGCATGACTGTTGTTTTGGGTGCTATGATCACCTTGGTATTTGTTGTAGCTTGAAAAATACCAATTAGAAAAATTCAATATATCAAAATCAAAGGGATGTCAAATGTGAGTCCCACTTGTGCAATTTAATATATAAAAAATAAGTGGAATTGCAATCAAATTCTACTCTATTGAATTGGAGACATGACAGACTATTACAACTCAATTTTACCATATAAATTTGAAGATGTGAAACATCAAATCATGTAAATAGTTCTTGTTTTCATGCATTCCTAATTTGGTTTCAACAAATTGGATCAAAATCGCTAATATGATTATATTGATTTTTTTTAATGCATAATCGGAAAAATGTTTGCTTATGTATCTGCCTCAGTATAATTATTTATTAGAAAAATACTAGCTAGTTCCAAGAGAAAGCAAATTCATAGAAAATTTTTATATGTTTTGAAAATTATCTATACATAGTCATGAAACATTATAAAATGCCAATTATACCATCAGGAGAATAACATTTTATAAGATTAGGTGGGTAATTAACAAATTCTATTGTTGCACCCATAAATAATTAGTCATACATAAGCAATGTATATCTACAATAATTTGTGAGTCTATATACGTGCAATAAATTATGTAGTTAATCAATTAATAACCATCAATAATGCTTGGAAGGGTTAACACATTTGTTGAAAATATAATTGTTGAAATTTATTGACAAACTACAAAATATATTATAATTTGATGATATTTTATATGAGTAAAAATCATATTAAGTAATTTAAGTAATAGGACCAATATGTTCTAATCCTATTTTTTAATCATTCAAATACTATTACTTACACACATGATAATTGTTAATTGAATTAACTAATATTGTGAATATTTTAAATCTCCATGTCCAAATTCGGGTACATATTCCTATTTTATTTACCATCTACTTCTTTTTAAAGCATAATCGGAAAAAGGTTTACAGATAAAAGTTCTATGATGAAGCTGAAATAATATTAAGCTTATGATTAAAGAATTAGATGGATGATTCATTTTTTTCCTTTGATAAAAATCTATTTAAAAAATATATAATTAACATGCAGTTTGAGACCACTCTATGTGCAAAGTTACAGGAGAGATTTATTATATATAGTCGTACCTTAACATAGGGAGGCTCTGCTTGGTTTGAACCCATGATTAATTGGTCACCAATTATAATATAAGATCGGTAAACATTTATATAAATTGTTAATAATGTACCATTCTGAAATTTTCATGCTTGTAAATATTCATTATGCTTTATGTCTCTCAATAAAATAATATAATTTGATATTGTAGAATTGAGATAGAGGGATTATGATGATCTTTAAAATAATAATGTTGTCATGTGGGGTAGGAAAAGTTTTACCTGGCCCCACGGTGGGCACCAAAATATTCTCGCAAGAGATCGATTGGCTCCATCAACAACAATGTTTTCTAGGGTTGCTCCTTCTTCGTGCTCTAATCGCTCCAAATTACACACCCAGGAGGGGTCCTGCAGGCACTCCGACGCTCAAGTCAGTTTAGGGTCAGAGTGTGCAGGGAATATAGAATAGAATTTAGAAATACTTTTTGTGTTGTGATCAAACCTGTACTTATAAATGTAGTAATAAACCTCAAGGGTTGGGCTTATTCCCCGTATCAATTATTTATTTGTTAAAATATTATAACAAAATTGGATATTTATTATATTGATTATAACAGAATCAGGAAATTTATTATATTGATTATAACAAAATTAGGTATTTATTATTCTTGATAGTTGTCCCATCAAACCTAAGTTTTGCCATGTCAGCCCTATAGTACACAAACAAAAAAAAAATCAATCTCTAGAACAATAAGAAAATAGAAACCAAAAACAACAAATAAAAAAAAAGAAAAAGTGCAAGTAATTGAAAAGAAAATTAAAAGCTATAGATCACAAAATCAAAGAAAAAGATAAAAGGCTAAAAGGTTCGGAAGGATTGCAGATAGAGAGTTTCAAGAAAGAAAAGTTCATAAGGGAGCGACATAGAGAAAACCTGACGAATGCAATGATGGTGTTGAACTTCCATGACTTACTAAATTTTGAAGAGAAGAAAGGTATTTTAAAGGTAACGAAAATTTTACGAGTGTCCGATTTGTTTAGTAAAAGGTGTATTTCATTAGTTTTAATTAGTTAATTTGTTATCTTGTGAATCTTGATTAATATTATTTTAATTATTATATTTTCTTAAATTTAATATTTATTTATTTTACCTAAAATTTTGGATAATTTTGTTACTCTATAAATAATTAATACACTCCGTTTAAATATCCTATTACCAAACTCAATAGATTACCAAAAATATTGATGGTTCAATTCCTATCATCTTATTTTAAATAGAAATTATTAATACACTCTGTTTAAATATTCTATTACCAAATCCAATTATAGATAACCGAATATATTGATGGTTCAATTCCTATAATCCTATTTTAAATAGAAATTATTAATAAAATTTCTCTCTCCCCGTGATAAGTTTATAAATATAAATAGTATCTCAATCTTAAAATTGGAAATGCGATACATTTTTTTTATTATCTCCATGTCTTAGTAATCGACAAATAAAATAAAATATTTTTTTATGCGTCCAATTATTTAGGACCTTGAAGTTATTTCATGTTCTTTATATAAATTATTTAATATCAATTAGATACTAAATTTTGTTATGATATATCGGTTACTATTATTTTTTTTAATAAGATTACATAAAAGATAAGTTTTGTTAATGTTTAAGTGAAATATTATAATTTATTTAAAAAAAGTTTATCTTTAGATTTAATTTGATCTTTAACTATTTTTTTCCTAAAAAAACCTATTTAAACTAGTATAAATTTCATCTTCAATGTTTCACATAATACAAGTTTAAATTTTAATTTTTATGAAACCAAACACTTAAGATCATAAAATTTTACTCTTACCATTGTGATTAACATGAGTTATTGTGATTATTACAAGCTATTCTCGTACTCAATTCAAAATAAGTTAGTTTATCATACTAATCAAATATATACTATCAAAATTATGCAACTATCAATCTAAATGAATTACCATACAAATCTTGTTTATTTTCATATTTCAACATTAACCACCAACCAAACATAACTCTACAACTAATAAAAATTCAAGTTTTTAACATTCAAATGAAATTATGCATCTTTGATCTTTAACTATTTTTGTTTTCCTAAAAAACTATTTAAACTAGTACAAAGTATAAAGAGAGAAAAAGTTCTTCATTGACTTGAATATATAATAAAAAATTAGATGAAGAAATTTATCCATCAAATAATTGAAGATGCACAAATTGATATTTTGACTTTTGATTTTTATCATTAAAATTATGATGAGTAACTTGCTTCAATTTTTTTACCATCTATTTAAGTCGTGAAGAATTTTTTCTCTTTTAGCAACTTTTCCTTTGTTCTCATAAATTCCCAAAAAGAAGGAGAAACTTTTCTAACACAAATTATAAATTGTTGGTCTAACCATCCAAATAGTTTCATGATACCGTGCTCATTCAGTGATGCTCCCACGTTTTTGAACTCCCGTGATCTCAATATTCAGTAACAAAAGAAAACAAATGAAATATTTTTATATTTGTTCCTATTAACAAAACTGATCGTGCGAAAACAAAGAAAATGATCGAAAAAAAAAAGAACATATAAAAATTAGACGGGATCTACAATTGAAAATCAAAACAAACAAAAAATCAATCTTTAAAATAATAAGAAAAAAGAAACCAAAAACAACAATAATAATAAGAAAACAGAAACCAAAAATAAGGAAAAAGTGCAAGTAATTGGAAAAATATTAAAAGCTATAGATCACAAAATCAAAGAAAAAAGATAAAAAGCTAAAAAAATTTGGAAGGATTGCACAGAGAGGATTTCAAGAAAGACAGATTTATAAGGGAGCGACATAGAGAAAACGACGAATGCAATAATGGTATTGAACTTCCATACTAAAATTTGAAGGGAAGAAAGGTATTTTGTAGGTAACGAAAATTTTATTTATAGGTGTTGGATTTGTTTAGTGAAATGGATGTTTTATTAGTTTTAATTGTTAATTTGTTATATTGTGAATCTTGATTAATATTATTTTAATCATTATGTTTTTTTAATTTTAACATTTATTTATTTTTACCTAAAATTTTGGATAATTTGTTACTCTTTTAATAATTATACACTTCATTTAAATATCCTAATACCAAACCTAATTATAAATAACGAAAAATATTGATGGTTTAATTCCTATAATCCTATTTTAAATAGAAATTATTAATATAACTTCTTTTATAATAAGTTTATAAATATAAATAAATATCTCAATCTTAAAATTGGAAATGCGATACATTTTTTTTTATTCTCTCCATGTCTTAGTAACCAACCAACAAAATAAAATAATTTGTTTATGTGTCCAATTATTTAGGACCTCGAAATTATTTTATGTTCATTATATAAATTATTTAATATCAATTATATTATTAGATACTAAATTTTGTTTTGATATATCGGTTACTATTATTTATTTTAATAAGATTACATAAAAGATAAGTTTTGTTATAAGTGCTTAAGTATAATATTATAATTTATTTTTAAAAAAAGTTTATCTTTAGATTTAATTTGATCTTTAACTTTTTTTTTTCCTAAAACAACTATTTAAACTAGTACATAAGTATAAATTTAATATTAATATATAAAGGATATATTTCGATAAAAATATTGATAATAAAGTTACAACTGTAATTAAAGATTCATTTATATATTTATTAGATTAACTAGCGTCTATTTAACAGCGAGTTTGAATGTTTAAAAATGTAAAATTATCTTTTATTTTTTATTTAAATTCTAAAATTTAAAATTTAGAAGATAAGGAACATAATATAATATATATATATATATATATATATATATTAATATTAACACTGATAAAAATATAGATAAAATTAATAAATGTCGAAATATTAATATTAATAATAATTATACTATTAATAATAATAATATTGGTAATATACTAATAATATTATTTATGATAATAGTAATTATAATAATAATAATATTAATTATTAATATTATATACTAAAAAATTTATACATAAATTAACTATATATTCAGATTCATAGTCAATGCACTAATCATCTACAAATTTCATCAGTTTGTAATAATTTGTTGGTAACTTTGAAATTTCTTGTAGTGATAACCAAGTCTTGAAGTATAACTAAGGAGAAATAGTGACATAAAAGGAGATCTTGATATCCCATCAAACTTAAATTTCATAACTGGGACATGAGCATCCAAAAAGTCAAATTGTTAGCATTTACATCTTTCATCATTTGATAGTACATCCCCTTAGGCAAGTAAGTTGATTCACCTAATTTTTTATTATGTTCAAGTCAGTAAAGTAGCAGCTTCTTCTTTGTTCTTATAAAGTCTTTATGAAGTCTTAAAACAGCGAAAAGCTTTTCTAACTCAATAGTTCTTTGCAAATTATAAACTGTAGGCGTAGCCATCAAAATGAGTTTCATGATACTGGATTCCTTCAACGATGTTCTTCTGTGTTTAGAGCTTGCCATGATCTCAACACTTAAATATCGCACAGAAAAAAAATGGAATATTTTTATATTTGTTCCTATTCTTCTCTTCAAACAAAACTAATCCCAGAAAAAAAAAAAAAAAAAAAGACACGTTTAAATAAAATAGACAGGAATCCATGATTGAAAATCCACCCAAATAAGAAATCAATTCTTAGAAGAATAAGATTAGAGAAACCAAAACAACACTAAAAAGGGGAAAGTGCAAGTAATTGGAAAAAATTTAAAAGCTTCACAACATTAAAAAGAAAAAAAGAATAAAGAAAGGAACATTTTAAAGGTTTGGTAGGGATTGGAGAGAGAGATGGGTTAAAAGAAAGAGAGGCTAGGAAGGAAGGAAAGGAGAAAGAAAAAACGCAATAAATGCAATAGTAGTATTGAACTTGCGAGACTTTGAGTAAAATTGGAAGGGAAGAGAGATATTTTGAAAGTAAAAAAATTTTGCCTGCAGAGGTTAATTTGTCGAGCAAGAAATGTATTTCTGGGGCTCAATTTAGTTGATTTGTTCTCTTCTAAATCTTAATTAATTAATATTATATAATTTTTATATTTTTCTAATTCTAATATTTCTTTACTTAGCAAAAATATAGATAGTTTTATTATATCTTTTTGTTAATCATATACCTCATTTAAGTATCTTATTGTAACCCGACTCCCGTATGATAAGAACAACAAAAAAACACTCCTTTTTTCACTCTCTCTCTCTATCCTACCTTTGAACCTCCATAGCTCTTTCTTCCTTCTCTCTTGATTTTCACCTTTCATATTTCATCTATTTCAGATTCTGATCAAGTCCTACAGTAGCTGAGGATCTTAGGATTACTTTAAACTGATCAGAATTTCAAACAGAGTAAATCTATATTTGTTCTAAAGATCTCTTATTTTCTATTTTTCATTAAGTTTTTTGTCATCAATATTGATGAGAACAGTTCAGAAAAGTGCTCCTCTCAACTTGATTAAGGTTATACTAAAAGTTGATGTTATTTGAAAAACTTGTTTTGGATCCCTAAAGTTGGACCGGAGTTATTGCCTGATCGGAGGAATTGGTAGGAGATCGTTGTCTGAGGTAAGGGGAGCTAGCAACTTATTTTTATACTAGTTAGTTACTTTAAATATACCTATAGGACAGAAGATTTGAATATGTGATTATCAGTGCTCAAGTCTTTCTTGCAAGTCTGACTGGTCCTTAAGCACTGAATGAATTTGATTGTTTGTTTTGACTTAGTATGATTAACTTTAAGTAATTTGAGTAATTAAGTATTGTTTTGATGATGGAAAGATACTTGCATAATATGATTTGTAGATTGAATGAGTATTGATGTGAATGATGAATTGATGTCATACATTTGGGATAATGTATGAGTTATGCTCCTTTGTGTACATTAAGTTTAGTACACCTATGTTTAACAAAGATCCTCTAGCTTCACTGATGATTTAAGTCACATAGACTAAGATATCAGGTGGTGAGAAGCTGTGAGGGAGTTCATACACACCGAGACCGTCGGTGAGACTCGGTATTAGATGTTTGAGCTTACTCTGATCATTTCTCTTAGATTCGAATGACAGTCTAAGTCTTGGGTATTGGATTAGTCCTTTCTCTTAGATTCACTGGTAATCTAAGTCTTGGGTATTGGATTAGTCCTTTCTCTTAGAATTGCTGAATCTAAGTTCTGGGTATTGGATTAGATGTTAGTTTCTGGTAGGGGTATACTTAATGGGTCTTTCGAAAGATGATGTATGACCTATGTGTATTGATGTGGTCCATGTGAGACCTTTATGTATGATGTTTGACATGAGTACTTGAAATGAAAAAGGAAAACCTATATTGAAACTTGATATGCTAGACTTTAAAGAAATTCTTATGACTGAGATACTCTATTCTATTTGCATGTAGTTAGTATGTTATAAACTTTCAAGTTTACTAGCTTACCCTTGCTTTTCATGTTGTTATATGAATTGCGATAGCTGTACTATGTACATGAGCAGGTGCAGATGCAAGTCTTGGAGTGCCTTAAAGATGATATGCCCTTAAACTGGTGTTCCTTTTGTTTTTTATATACTTGTATATATGTTTTGATGTAGTTAAAGACTTTATGACCTTGAAATGGTCACTCTTTTTGTCATATACATAGTTGTAGATAAGTTTGATGTACCTGAATACTTTATGTAGTACTTTGAACCTTAAATGGATAATAATACTTAGTAGACATAAGTTAGTTTAATTGAGAATATTTTTAGATAGTCTCGCTCAAGCAGAAGAATCTCACTCAAGTGACTGTTGCAGAAAAGTTCACTCTGCAAGTCTCGCCCAGGCAAGATGAAGCTCGCCTGAGCGAGACCTTCGTAAACAAAATAAGATGCTCTCTAGAGTGTTTTCGCCCAAAAAAAATAAATAAATAAAAGTGATTAGACTTAAGAATTTAAATATCAACTCTCAATTCAAATACAAATAAGTCTATCATTCAATCATATTCTTTTATACTTTATTTCAAATTTATTGACTTTTCACAATGATCCATTTGCAATCACCGTATCTTGATTTTTTTTTTCAATTCTCAGTACTCTGATATCATTTCAATCAAAATGATTGCATATGGATTCATCATTCAGTCATAACAATAATCATATCATCTCAACCATTCTGAAGCTTATAAGTGTATATCTAACCATGGTACCGTGATTCTCTTTCAACCCTCATTACATTAGTTTCATTTCAACCTAAATGATTACATATGAGCATATAAATTAATCATCACAAATAACACATCAATTTAATAATATTGAAGCATATAGACACATATGTAACCATGTTACCTTGATTTCCTTTCAACCTCCAACACACTGATTTCATTTCAACCAAAATGATTACATATGAGCTTATAACTCAATCATTAAACATATAATTTCAATTCCATCAAAAAACAATCAAAAGTTCTAACATGCTACTTTCTGACATCATTATTCAAATCAGATCAACTAACTGCACGAAATTAAGATAAACAATCAAACTCATTCAATACTCAAAGACCAATCAAAGTTGCAAGAAAGACTTAAGTACTGATAATCACATATTCAGGTCTTATGTCCTAGAGTTTTATTTGAAAGTAACTAACTAGTATAAAAGTAACTTATTGACTTTCCTTACCTTAGACGATGACCCTCAAATCACTTTCTATAATCAAACGATGATATCAATCCAAACTCTAAAGATATAGAATAAGTTATTCAAATAACACCAAATTTTGATATAATCTTAATTAATATAGTTGAGAGGAACACTTCTCTCAATTATTCCCATCAATATTGATGATAAAATCTTAAAAAAATAAATAAAGAACAAATAATCTTCAAAGCAAATAAGAACTTATTCTAATTGAGATGCTGATTTGTTAAAAATATTTTTAGGATTATCAGTTATTACAATATTAGATCAAATTCGGTAAAAAAAAAAAAAAAAAAAGCTATGTATGTGTTTATATTTAGCTTAAGGAGGGTTACGTCATGTGATTGCAAAAACAAAAAATATTAAACAAAAATAATGTTCAAAAGGCCAACAATAATTCTAAAAATGATAGTTAAAAGTTACTTCAAATAAAATTAGGGTTCTTATAACAAAGAAAATCTAAAAATTTTATCACTTAAACAACTTTAGCGTTCGCCTTGATATAATTTGTTTGAATATTTAAATTTAATCTTATCAAATATAAAATGAGCATTAAAATCTATATTATATCATCGAAGAAAACGTTAAAAGAATAGTTGGATCCATAAAAATTACTGTAGAAAATTTTTTTTTCGACGAAATCATCTTATTCCTACCAGCCTTTAGTTTCTCTCTTCGAATAAAAAAAAAAAAAAAA
>Ga0209489_107283_pt1 | contig 16684 bp, 8 predicted proteins | sample SiratrowhiteBW_FD_187527 | JGI IMG/M metagenome (GOLD analysis project Ga0209489, IMG submission 187527) | Root nodule microbial communities of legume samples collected from California, USA - Siratro white BW (SPAdes) (version 2) | ecosystem: Host-associated > Plants > Roots > Nodule | place: USA... | reverse complement strand
TTATATATATATATATATATATATATATATATATATATATATATATATATATATAACATAAAAAAATTATAATTTATAAATATTAACTCACTAAACTAGTGTGTAATATCAATGTGGAAAAAGGATTATCTACTAAATCAATCAGGTGATTTTTGACACGTGTTTCATCGTTCTTTAACGACATATTTTAAATCAGATTATTTTGACATGTGACTAGCCGTCTTCGTTTTCTCTACACTCATAACATATTATTTTAATTTGACAACTTTATTTAATAAAATAATCCAAGTTATTCAATCAATTTCACCAATAATATTAATAAAAAAGTATGAATGTCCACAATTTTTAATATTAAATACAATAAATATATAACTTAAAAAATTATATAATTTTTATTATAATAAAAAGTAATTAGTAAAACATAACAAAATTATAATAAAATATGTATAAAACACTTATTTATTTATTTTATGTATTTGTCAAAAAAGAATTTATTAAATTACAGAAAACCAAATTTCTATGTATAAATTATTTGCACACAAGCCTTGGTCTCTTGTGTGTATGACTATTTTAGAAATCAAGTTTTTTGAAGACCAATACCAAATTCAATGTAATGGATGTGTTTACTCACATTTAATAAGAAAAACATAAAAACATACAAAAACTTACTTCCTTCTTTTTGGAAAAATGTAAATTTATGAACTGGTGTTTAAGAATAGCATATTTATTAAAACTTAAATAAAACATTAAGTAATTAAAAAAATATTAAAATATAAATTGAGTAAACTACCTTCCCAAGATTTTACAAGATTACATCTTTCATTCTTACCTCCTTTATCTCCTTTCTTACTAATAACATAAAAGATTAAGAGAAGGTGCACACATGTTAATTGTAGCCTATTAATCAAATTTGTTTCTAAAAATGATAGGGTTTGTGAAACTTGGTCCTATTAAACAGACTTGTCAGGTGGTATGTGAAAGGTATTTCACAACTCACATATAAATGTATTCATCCCCTTCATTGCAATGAGATAAATCTAAGTTTTTTTTACACTCTAATTTTAAAATAAATATCTATTTCTTTAATGTTATCTATAAAATAATAATCACATTTTATTTTATTTATATTTGTATTAAAATCATATATAAATATGATAAGAGTTAAAAAAATGAATCTATTATTTTATAATTTTTTATATTTTATAAGACAATTTTATAATCTTTACATTTTATATTTTGTGGTAATATAATTTTTAATTTTTTAAATTTTAGTAATCAAGGTATTCTTCAGATGAACATTTTGTAAAAAGTTAGTAGTAATCACCAACATTTAGATCTAATAAATTTGTGGATATTTGTTTTTTTATATAACTTCACACTTAATTCCTTTCTAATTTGAAATAGGACATGAAGGTAAATGTCAGTGTATTAAAATATATCTATAATTTTCCAAACTTTTAATTACTTGAGAGTATTAAAATTGAATAATAATATTTATATATTTTAATAGTTTTTTAAAATAATTATATATATAATAATAATTAATAATGATATTTTTTTGTCACTAATTTTTTAATACAGTTTCTACCTTTTTAATATTGGCATCCTTGTCTTAATGAAACAACCTTTTATTTTTCATAATCGATATGAAACTAACTAGCGATAAAAAAAATAAATGAATATTTTTACTTTATAATTCTAACAATGAATAAAAATATTATTCTATAATTATTTTTTTACATATTTATTATAATTTTATTTTATTTTTTATATTTTCATAAATATTTTTTATTTATAACAATCTATACAATCTTTTTTAATAGTAGGTTTAATAATAATTATTTTCATCACAGATAAGACACATAACTTTTGATATTTCCTGTATGTTTCATCTAATCATTGTCTTTCAATATCTACAATATTTTTAAATTTTTATAATTTTTTAATTCTATTATTTAATAATTTTTAAAAAATTATGAAGGCTCAATTAATTGTAACGGTGTGATATTAACTTTTCAATATATTTATTTATTTATTATCATAAAAATTGTGGGTTGTGTTTCATGGAAGCTTAATTTCTTTGACCACCAGTTTTACATGGGGTTGTTCTTATTTTTATGTTCTGATGTAGGAAGAGAAAAGAAATGCAAACACAACCTTTGCTAGGAACTTTATTATCATAAATACTTTTCAATTAACTATTACATTGTAATTTTATACTGTCATAATTTTTTTTTTATTAAAATAAAATTAAGGTGATTAAGTTATTTATATTTTAATATATATGTATATATATTTACATTATTTTTTATTTAAATAAATGAAATATCAAATTATTTTATATTATTGTAAATATAATTTATATAATTGGAATTTTCAATAGAAGGAATTTAAAAAATATTTAATATAAAGTATTAAGCTGTTTAATATTTAAGAAATTCCTATCTAAATTGGTGTATATTTTATTGATCTCTTCACTTGATAGCTGAATGGGTAGATAATTTCCAACTTATTTCGAGCAGGGCATGACAGTAGCTGCAATGCAATAATTGGGTCATTCTCATCTCAAATTCCTTTGTGAGAGAACCCATTCCCTCTGCTCGCTCCAAATAGGTAGGATAACTTATTTTAAATAAACATATATGTGTTATGTATCTATTATATATTTTTTTTAACATAAAAAAATTATAAATATCAACTTACAAGTGGAGTGAATATGAAACTGTTTCTGTTTCTTCAGCACCTTATCCTATAAGGTTGATTTTTGACACGTGCCTTAACCGTTCTTAAACGACGATAAGGTGATTTTTGACTCCTTCTTTATCGACGCCAAAATGTAAACTGTCGCTTTGTCCACCCTCAAATTAATTATATTATTTCAATTATCTTAAAGTTGACAACTTCACATTAATGAGAATAACCAAATTAGTCAACCAATTTTATTAATCATGATAATAATACTGAAAAAGTTTCAATTTCTACAATTTTTAATATCAAATACAATAAATATATAACTTAAAAAAGTTATATAATTTTTATTATAATAACAAATAATTACTAAACATAACAAAATTATAATAAAATATGTATAAAATAATTATTATTTTTATGTATTTGTCAAAAAAATATTTATTAAATTACAGTAAGCTATATTTTTATGTATAAATTATTTGTGCAAAAGACTTTATCTCTTGCCATTTTGTCTATTTTAGGATTAAGTTTTTTTGAAATCCATTGTCAAATAATGACTGTGTTTACTCACATTTAATAAAAGAACATACAAAACCTTACTTCCTTCCTTTTGGGAAAAGTGTAAATTTATGTTTGACTTAAATAATTAATATATTTCTTTATTATTATAAAAATTGTGGGTTGTGTTTCATGGAAGCTTAATTTCTTTGACCACCAGTTTTACATTGGGTTTGTTCTTATTTCTTTGTTCTGATGTAGGAGGACAAAAGAAATGTAAACACATGTATGTGTACTCTCCAAAATTGCACTCATAACATTGTATGTGTAGTCTCCAACATTCATTCTTTTGTCAAACTCGAAGGTGTTTTGGAAATTTCGTGAAATCCAAATACTGTTCTCATTTCTCTCACTTCCAAGCTTCTGACAAGTTTGAACTTTGAAGGCACACTGATCCAGTATCAGGAGTATTTGTCTTTGTAAAAGCCAAAAAGAGCCATGATCATATACCCATCTTTTTCATTTATTTTCAGCAACTAATAACATACCCAAAACAACAAGAACAAAAACCGTAAATCACTCTTTTGATGGACCTTAGTATATCTAATTGTTTGAACTTTTTTAAAATGATTTCAAATTAAAAATTAAAATAACCCTAAAATTACATGTTCTGCACCTTTCACATTATTTTTACACCTAAAGGTTCCGAGTTCAATCCAATCCTGGTAGTGCTTGTTTGTTAAAACCCAGGATCAAAGTGGAGACCTTGTATTGCAGTTTGTGTAACCCGCAAAGTGAAAAAAAAATAAATGACAATTACTATAAATGATGGTTATTTTCATCTTTTTCTCAAGACTAAAATAGAAATATGTTAAAATTATGGAAGTGCAGAAAGTCATCATAGAGGTGCAGGAAGAATCAGTCAATAATTTGTCTCCAAGGCCCACTTCTGCACTCTTAAGCAACTTCCCAGGCCCAGCCCAAAAGCCAGAATGTCCCCCAGGCTTGCGTACATGGGCTTGCCCAGTCCAAGAAACCCAATTCCAACCAGTTAAAAAAGATGAGTGGCAGAAAATTAATTAGGTCAAAGGTTGACGAAAATTATTCATATTTGCTATGGTCAAAGTAGAGGGACACTTACTGGTGCAACCAGACAACTAGCACCTGTGAGATCATAGGACTAACAATAATTTTTCTCTCATTTACCATTTTTATTTTTGTTTCACTGACAATGGTGACGACAATTACAAAGAATAAATTTGTTACTTTTGTGTTTGGTCAAACACTTACCAGGACATGTGAGAACAATACACATAGAATTTTATTTGGTAAAACATGGTTTTTGGATTCCATTTATTGGTGGATTATAGTTTTCTTTGACTAAATAACTCTAGTAATGTACTTCATTTAAAACTTCTAGTGAGGCCTCAATTTTTGCATATTCATCATGGAAAGGTTGCAGAAAAAAGTTTTAAAATAAAACTTTTAAGGATATATAATGAAAAAGCCTGCATCAATTTGTAATCCTCATATCATTATTATCAACTACAAATAAGTGCTTAGCTCTAGATACTGGAAATCTCAATTAAGTATGTGTAATCAATCTAAATATGAGCAATTATTGTTTGAAACCTTTATTATAGTTTTAAATCCATCTAATTAATAATTAGATTTGTTTTATTTAATAATTAGGGTGACAAACATACCCATTAATATATTATAAATTCATGATGCAGGATTTTTTTTTTCAATTACATGACCTAGATCATTCCAACCAGTCAAATTGAACACCTCATGACTTCTTCATTAAGTTAATCTCATCTTTGTCCTTGACCCATTTTTTTATTTTTTTATTTTTATCTTACTGGGAATCTAAGTCAACTTTTGGTGACTGCCCTGTGAGAAGATAGTTTGATGTATTTTTTAAAATTTAATTAAAAAGGGCTAATTATATTAAGTTAATTGTTAAAAATATATTACTTTAAGATAGTATTAAATTAAATTATAAATTGAAAAATATTAGATGTTATATAATTTTAAAACAATTTATAATACATTAATTTTATTTAATTATGTTATAATACAATTTAACTCAATTAATTTAACTCCTCAAATAACTCAATTCAGTTTTATTAAATAATTTATAAAATTTAATTTAACTTTACAATTATTTAGTTACATTTATATATTTTACTCATCTATTAGTTATTGATCTAAGTTATATTTCTATTGTCGAATTAAGTCTTTATGTTATTTAGGTAAACTTACAACAACACTTTGCAGTTCAAGATCGAGAACATCTCAGAAACCAAACAAGTTTGAAGATGCCAGTTAGATAATTATCTCTGGTATAGACAGTCTACAAAGGCTGCCTGCTGAATGTTAGCAGCCGAGTCATAGAAAAAGACACATATTAATTCCAAACACTATAAATAAGTAAATAGGGAAAGACCAAGGTAGATAATAATAAAATATATCTATAACTCCGATAATCGAATAATAACTTGAGCGTAGGAGTGTAATCAACTTATACCCGACTTTTCAATTGGAACGGATACCGTAAAGTCATTTCAACTGGATAAGAAATATTAAAGATAAGCATTCTAATTTTTTGAGCTATTGATAAGTTACAATTAAATAGATAAGTCTTGTATCATCACAGAAAAAGAATATATTTATATAATATTTATTAGAAAAATAGTTCATTTAGATCTATCAATAAATTAGAAATTTGAGTTTTCAAAGATTTAGTTAGTTCACTTATATCTAACTAAATATAATAATCTTTTATAAGTTAAAACGTCTAATAAGGGAGACACCGAGAAATTATTATTTTTTTAAAATGACGTGACTTACCCATAAGTCATTTACAGGCTTGATTAATATAAAATATAATTATTATTATTATGATTAGAATGGTAAAGTGGAATATTTGAAAGGAGTATTTTAAAAAGGAATAAAGTCACACACATTAATATAGTTTTTGAGAAAAATAAATTAGTAAAAACACCATATGGGTTTACGTTAATTTATACCATACCATATTCCAAATTTAAAATGTCGAAAAGAAACTTTCGGAAGGAATATGGACAAGTGAAAAAAATTGTTATGATTTTAAAAACCATGTTGTAAATGATTATATATTAGAGATAAGAATATTATATACTTATATGATACAACAGTCGTGAGCATGTAGAGAAATAAAAGATGGTGATTGAATTGTAATATAATAATAAACTTGTAATTGTGACCATCACTCATATAGTTTTATTTTCAAACAAAAATAAATATGCTTTAAATAACTTTATACTATGCTTTCTATCTACCGAGAGAGATGGATTTAAAATTTTAAAACTATATGGAAGAAAATATTTATACAGTTTTTTAGAAAATAAACATTTTTTTTTCTTTTACCAAATCTTTTGACTCATTATCACATTAAGTAGTTTTAAAAATTTAACATTTGCAAGTAAAATTTTTAGTTTAATATATGAAAGTTAAGTTGTTTCTCTCTCCTTATGAGAATGTGTATTGTGAAAGTCTAAGGTTGTGTTTGGTTTGACTGATTTGAGAGAGTTTATTATTCAAAAAGATGGATTTGAGGAGATGAAGGTTATTTGGTTAACTTGATTTGGGAGGATAGATGAGGAGAGATTTGCAGGATTGTATATTTGCTCAGCTGAAGATATTTGCAGGGATTTGAATGGATGAAAATTTAAATTACGAAATAGTCCTTGTAAATGAAGTGGAAACTACGAAATATCCTTGATTTTTTGGAAATTACAAAATACTATTTTAAGTGGGTTTAGGGTTTGTAACAATATATATATTATATATGAAATATAAACTGATTTGTACCTAATTCTTCAAATAATTGATTTCAATTCAATAATTATATATATATATATATATATATATATATATATATATATATATATATATATTTTCATTCATAATACTTTCATTTTTCCCAAAACAACTATAATATAATTAATCTCCCTTCAATCTACCCATACTCAATACAATCTATCAATTCATAATTATATTATTGACCTAAAATAATTAAATAACTAAAAATTGTTTACTTTATAAAAAAAAAATAAAAATATATTATAAATATTATATTGTTTTCTGTTTATTATTCTTTTTTGTTTTTTATCAATGAAAATATGTTTATTTAATGTTTAATTGAAGTAAATCAGAAAAAAAAATTGTCTTCTTATTTGATTCAATATATATGATGAAATTGAGGAGAGAATATGTTATTTAAAATATTTTTTATTCATTTTAAAAATAGTTTTATTTTCTTTTAAATATAAAATTATTAACACACAAAAATAAGGATGTTCACGGGTTGGATTAATTAAAATCATTATCAACCTACTAAAAAATATCTACTTAAATAATTCAGTTTCTATATTTTTATATTAAAATCAATTTAATCTAATTCATTTTAATTTTTTACCATCTTATGTCACAAGAGTTAATTAGTAATTTCATAAATATATTAATTAAAAAAATAAAAACAAATCTATAATATCTATCAAATCAATCATAAACTTTCATAACCAATCCCTTCAAATCTTACCATCTATCCATTAATCCAAACAACTCTCTCATCTACACACAATCCACTCAAATCCCTTTAAATCTATCATCTCAAATCCACTCCCCCAACCAAACAAAGCCTAAGTAAAAAAACATAATGGAAAATTCTTATTTTTTTATAATGCTATTTTAAAAGGAATGAAATATGAAAAACATATTTTATGAATTTCACATTTTTAAAAAATTAAAAATTTATCTTCTACCAGACATTTCGAGTATAATAAGGAATATCATTTTAAAAAAAAGACAAAAGATGAAAAGAACGATATAAGACATCATTGTTATAATGCATTTTATAATTTCTATAGTTTATTTTTTATTAAACATTATGAATATTTATATTTTTATTAATCTATAATAATATATAGATGATTATCTCATTTATTTTACATATTTTATACTTTTATTTTATTTTTAACTATATTGTAAACTTGAAAAACATTAAAATAACATGATTATTAAATTTTTTTAAAAATACAAAAATAAGAAATTAAAAAATAATTAATAATTAAAAATAATTTATTATATTAATATTAATTTTTAGAGATTGTAACTAAATTAATTAGTTTGTATAATTATATCAAGAAGTGTTAGAAGAACATCTTGTATAATTATTGGAATAAATGTTGTTAGTGAATTATTAGTGTAATTTTAGGAACAAAACTCGAAGACGAAAATGATTGAGTGAAGGGGAAAGTGGCGGAGTTAGGACGCGCAATTGGATCACGTGAGGATTACGGCGAATGATGACAGCGGATGATGGATAAGTCACGTGACGGTGGGTCCCACAGCGTGTGTCCCACCCCACCTACAGCGAAGGAAGTAGCGCCACGCGTAAACAACACGCGTGGACATGCCATTGGAGCCCCAAACCAAACAAAAAAAGAGCAAAAACGGTGTTTCCATCGCATAATGCAAGAGAGAGAGAGAAAGAGAGAGAAACGCAAACACCGCACCGTATCATATCCAATTCCAATTCATCATCACTCTCACGCTTTCTCTCTTTCTTTCCTTTTCTTCCAAATTCTCTCTTTCTTTTTAACCTAACCCTACAATTATGCCCCCAAATCCCATTTACACACAAAATCGCAGTTACCCCAATTTCCTCACCCTAGCGTAGATCCATCTCTTCCTCCTTCTATCTTTTTCGTGCATTCGGGAATTCCACTTCTGATTCCCTGCCATGTATGGCACTTAGTATTTTCCCTTTTTAGGATTAGGGGTGGGTGGGTTGGTTGCTTCCTTTGGCTGCGTCTCGCTTAGGGTTCCCAACTTTGTCGCTTTGAATGGAACCTCGTGTTGGGAATAAGTTTCGCCTGGGTCGGAAGATCGGAAGCGGCTCCTTTGGGGAGATCTATTTAGGTTTTAATTTTCTGACGCTTTTTTTTTCTTTACTTTTTTTGTAATTTCGCTCTGTTCTCACGAGTTTGGTTGTTTCTCTTGCAGGTACTAATATTCAAACAAACGAAGAGGTCGCAATTAAGCTTGTGAGTTTTCTTCATCAATTGGGTTTCAGATTTTATTTGTGTTTCAGCCATGCCCCCTTTCTGTACCCTGGTTTTTATTTTCGTTTGGTTTTTTCTTGTCGTTTGTCACTTTGAAGTCCGAAATGGTGGACAAATTGTGAGTTTTGTTTATCTGAATTTTGAAATGGATTTTTGGGAAGGATGGTTTCATTTATAAATGGCTCCTGCTTTGAATTGCGAAATTCGGTTTGGAGTTGTAGTTTTGTCTGGCCTTCTTGATTACATTTGGTGTATGATTGTATTCTAGATGATTAGTATCACGAGTGAACTTATTCCTGCTTCTTATTTCTTGGAGGGCGACAGAGTCATCTCTTAGAGCATGCCTGTGAAAGACCTCTGACGTTTAGAAATGCCTCTTTCAATTTTAAAGCTTTCAAGAGATTCTAGGATGTAAGTAAACTTGTAAACAGGAGTAGGGTTGTCACAGGGAATCATTAGCCAGCACAAAACTTTCAGGAAATTTTATCGTGAGTTAGAGATATAATTATGCTAAAGGGCAGGTTGTACTTGGGTTCCATAAGTAAAATGCTCTGTTGATCAAGTTCAGTGTTTATTGAGCTAGAGCTACTATATTGATGCTTGGATGCAGTGCAAAGCAATGGGTCTCATTATCTTCGATAGATGCTGGTAAAGGAGTTAGCTCAAAAGGTCGGAGGAGGGGGATAAATGGGAATGGGAAGTTTCTTGTTTATGCAATCAAATTCCCCCGCTCCTCACATAATATTGACATTTCCCTTCCTATTCAAGATAGGTGATGTATTATTTTGAATGCTTTAGGTTGGGGATTTGATTGGAATTCAGAAGCATTATGACTATACTAATATGGGTTAACAATTATAATAATGACTTTTTGTAACCTGTTAAGCTGGTGTTTCAACTTGAAATTTGGTGCTAATTTTTGTTTTTCTTTTTATTAAGTATTCACTGGATTCTTTACATCTTCAAGTGCACTAAACTTATTTACTTGCACTTTATTTCTTATTCCTGCCGTGCTTTTAAATTAGGAAAATGTCAAGACAAAGCATCCTCAGTTGCTGTATGAGTCCAAGCTGTACAGAATCCTGCAGGGAGGAAGTAAGTACCATTCTTACATTAATTGTTGTATCCTATTTTTTTTTTATTTTTATTTTTGCATTTCATGCAAGGAGCATAGTATTGCCTCCCTCTGTAAAGTTATCTCCTTTATAATTTATATCTAGCTGTAACCCAATTTTGGTTTTGGTAGCTGGAATCCCAAATGTCAGATGGTTCGGAGTCGAGGGAGATTACAATGTTTTAGTGATGGATCTGCTTGGACCCAGTCTTGAAGATCTATTTAACTTCTGTAGTAGAAAGCTATCACTGAAGACAGTTCTCATGCTTGCTGATCAAATGGTAGGCCATGATTAATTTTGTAAACTTGTGCGTGCCCTTTATTTTCATAAATTTTAATTTTGTTTAATGATCCAGATCAACCGTGTTGAGTTCATTCATTCTAAATCATTTCTGCATCGAGATATCAAACCGGATAATTTTCTAATGGGATTAGGAAGGCGTGCAAACCAGGTGAGTAGTCTTGTTAAAATGTGGACTTTGGTTAGCTTGTTTGTTCTCATATGTATTGAGGTACTTAATGCATTGATGTGCATGCAGGTTTATGCTATTGACTTTGGTTTGGCTAAGAAATACAGAGATAGCTCAACACATCAACATATTCCTTACAGGTATGAAGATTTATTGGCATGCATTAAATTTAGTACTTATCTAGGACCTAGTTTATCACTGTTGAATGTAAGGCCTTGATGGCATCATAAAATATCATATGTTAATTTCAATTACACTTACCCTGTGCTGCAGTTGTAACTTGTCAAGTTGTCGTATACTGAGCAGCTGCCATATTAAGAAAATAAAGAAGATTTGGGAGGGTATATGTTGTAATGGGTTTTATTGAGAATATAATAGTTAATGTCAAATAAAGTTTGCGTTATCACTTAGCATACCTTGTGAAGGCCGTCATATTAGATATAAAGTTTTGCTACTTATTGGTATTTTCTTGGGCATTCACTCTTGTATGACAAAGGCTCCAAATGCCAATCTTTATATAATTTCTTTGTAACTTCTTGCTATAACTCTTTTAGGGATTTGAATATTCTAGGATTTTAGAGGGCATGATTAAAACAATGTCAGAGCTGCTTGAATTTAACTTGTTACAAGTTTATCTGAATTTGAATTGATTTCAATGGTTCATAGTTTTATCTATAATTTGGTATTAATTAGTTTAATGCCAGATATTGCTTGGTTAATTTTGTTTAATGCAGCAAAGTCTGTTTGACTATGAACAGTAATTAAAAAAATTATAATAAACAGCTGAAGGGTGGAAGGAGACTAAAGGATATAGAATATTCACTTTGATGTTTTCTATCATAATTCTTGTTAATAACATCAAAAGTCTAAATTCTGAATTTGCTTATTAAGAAGATTATGAACTCTTATATTGTTGGGAGGGTTGCAGCTCTGCCGTACAAGAATAATGCCTGCCTGTTAAAACTCTTAAGTAAGCAGTTAAATGGAAAGTTGTTGCTCAAAAGCGTACCTTGTTGACTCATAGTCTTAGATTATCTCAATACAATCCTGTAAATATGCTCCTGCCCCTGCATGGAAATCCTCCCCATCATCCAAAAAGTTTATGTATGAGCTCGAGTGCGCACACAACACCTGTCATCTCTTTGTATCCCTCTTTTTTTGTTTGATGACTTCTCATTTGTGTTGATATCATTTCATTCTTTGCTGAAACTTTATTGATCTGAATGTTGGGGTGAGAAATGCATCAAGTATGCATACTATTTTTGTATTTTAGTCTGATTTCAAGGTTCTGGTTGTGTAAGTCATAGAAGTAATATTACCAATATTTGAGCAAATGCTGTAAAAACAGATTGCTGCTGTTTGAATATCAATTTATTTTGTGATATGTTCAATCATTAATAATGCAGGGAAAATAAGAATTTGACTGGAACTGCGAGATATGCTAGCATGAATACTCACCTTGGCATTGGTATGTGTTACTTCATGATTCTTTACTAACATATGAATAATAAATGGTTAAATTTTGTTATCTAATAGATACATGTTGCTTCTACTTCTGTGGTGATTGATGCTTAGAGCAAAGCAGAAGAGATGATCTTGAGTCTCTTGGTTATGTTTTGATGTACTTCTTGAGAGGAAGGTGATTGTTGCTATCAACCCTACTCTATTGGCTACAAGAACTGCAAACTTTGTCTGATTTCCTTTTTCTTTGTAGTCTTCCTTGGCAGGGACTTAAAGCAGGAACAAAGAAACAGAAGTATGAGAAAATTAGTGAAAAGAAGGTTTCTACCTCGATTGAAGTAAGTTAATTTATAAGTCCTTTTTCTAATGCACATAAATGTGTCTTTTCATGAATCACTGATAATATTTTGCTTATTCCAGGCGTTGTGTCGTGGCTATCCAACAGAATTTGCATCTTACTTCCATTACTGCCGATCATTGAGGTTTGATGATAAGCCAGATTATGCTTACCTCAAAAGGATTTTTAGGGACCTTTTTATACGAGAAGGTTTGTAGTTATTATATAGTGTAGAATCGATCCTTTTTGTCCCACTTCTTAAGTTTACTTCCTCGTATATTTTTGCATTTCAACAAGAGAATATTATGTTTTGAATTTTCTTTTCTTATCAAGTAAGTATTTGAACAGGATTCCAGTTTGATTATGTCTTTGATTGGACCATTTTGAAGTATCAGCAATCACAGTTAGCCACTCCTCCAACACGGGCCATTGTAAGTAATTTTCTTATTCCTCCATTGGGATTATTTTGTCATTGTGCAATTGATGAAACTTCTTTACACTTGTTTTATTTAGGGTCCTAGTGCTGGAACCAGTTCTGGAATGCCCCCAGCTGTTACTAATGCTGATAGGCATACAGGTAGTTTATCCAAGTTCACTTGTAGAGTAACAGGCATTTCGTATTTTGATCTGCAATTCCTTTATCACATTTTAGTTTACTAACTTCATCTCTTAAGTGTATGATTTCCTTTTTATTCATGTAACTTTGCTTTTTCTCAGTGTGTCAGAAATGAACAATCTTTTCCATCTGATATTTTCTTAATTTATATAATATTCTTTTTATTCATTCTTCAGATATTATTGATTTCTAGCCATCTCTTATTTCTTAATTTACCTTTTTTTTATTTTTTTTTCTATAATCCATCGATATAGGTTTTGTAATATAATAATACCCATTGAATTTTTATTTTTAAAATATGGTTTTTAAATTATCTTTGATCTGTATGGTGATTTTCTATATTTTGTCTCACAGGAGGGGAAGAAGGGCGACCTCCTGCTTTGGTTTCAGTGGATTCCTCAAGGCGCAGAATGTCAGGGCCCATTTTAAATACTGTAAGTTTCTCAGAAAAAAAGTGCAATTACCAACAACTGTTATTATGGATGTTGCTGAGTTCTTTAGGGAACACAGTTTACTTGTGGTTCCTTGGCATAGGTTACACGTCGTTCATTTTCAAAATTCAGGTTATTGTCACTGATTTTAAATCGAATCTGTATGTGATGTGATGCGGTAGAATGTGCAATCTAAACTTTACTTTTTTTCAGCTCTTAAGCTTTTCTTTTGTTCGCTCTATAATTGCCTAATCAATTACCATGCAGTTATCAAGTGCCAATGCCTTGGGTCAGTCAAGTGGATCATCAAGGCGGGTTGCTGTTTCTGGTAGCCGTGATGCATTTGTTGGTACTGAGTCCGACATTCGTACTCGCACTGCTGAAGCTAGCCCTGGAGTAGCACACAGAGGTTTGAGTGGGCAAAGAAGTTCACCAATTGGATCTTCTGATCCCAAGAGAGTTGTATCATCCGGGAGAAATGCTTCTCATGTGAAAAATTATGACTCTGTACTCAGGGGCATGGAAGGTTTGCAATTAGAGAATGATGAGAGGACCCATTATTAACCTAGTGAATTTGAGTTGATAGGCACTGCCGAAATTGCTTATGTTGGTAAGTTGAGCTGTGAGGAAATTTGGATCTGAACTTGAAATTCTGGCTTTGTATTGTTAACTCATCTGCTCAAATGGATGATGCTGAGAAGCTGAAATAATTTGAGCTAAATCAGGGATTGTGCTTGCTGTATAGCTCAGTTTTAATTGGCACTTCTGGCTGGAACTCCTAAGTTTTATAACATCTTTTTCTGTGAGTTATTATATTGGTTTACCAGATGTTTAACAGTTTCACGTGGATTGCAAATGTCTACTATCAAATACCAGCGAGAAATGTAATTAGCCATTGTACTCATTTTGGGATAACTTTCCCCTGGTTTCCACGATGTAATTGTCTGGTAGTTGTTTTGGTATTTGGAACATGAATGTTCTTACTTGAGAGGTTCCTACAAAAGCCTAAGTCACAATCCCTTATTTAGTTTTTCTTGTATGTATTTTGTTTTGATCTGTGAAAAAGGTTTTCATTAAATTGAGTTGGAATGTTCGTTCCATTTGTCATGTCTGGTAGTAATCAAGTACTTTTATTTGGTTTTATGAAAAAAGACTTGCTTATTTGCACTGTTACAAACTAAAGAATTTATGAAAACCCACGCAAACTTTCGTAGGCTTGATTTGGAAACTTGAATTTCATTAATTTAAAAATTATGATCATACGTTTCAAAATATAGCACACGTCCTAAAAAAAGCAAACACCGAATTGCTTGCTTGTAAATGTGATTGGTTATCCGTTGGTTTAACTCTAAATATAAGGTGTATCTTTACTAATAAATTGTTACAGACGGTGAACATTTTAACAATGTCGAAGTGTTGCAAACTAGTTGAGTATTACATCTCTTATTTCAGAAGGATACGTGGATTGTCTAGAAAATCTTTCATTTTACGCAATATAATTCATCCTTATTGTTTATGCAATGAATTCTGTTGTGAACATATTTCAGAAGGATACTTGGATTGTCTAGAAAATCTTTCATTTTACCTAATATAACTCATCCTTACTGTTTATGCAATTAATTCTGTTGTGAACATAGCCCTGGTCCTTTTGTTGGTTATTCATTAGTGCCTTGCTATTGGCACTTCAAAATTGGTATTTTAAAATGGTTTTTTATGAAAATATCTAACATTACCACTCTTAACAAAAATAAGTTTATTCCGTGTTAATAAACTAGAATGAAAAATTATTTAAATGAAATACGCAATGAAAAATTAACGTTGAGTATCACAGTAAATCTTGTCAAAATATACAATAGAAATATTTTTACTGTGAGGGAATACAATAAAACCATGATTTCATTGAGTATGTTGACAAGATTTTATCGAAATACATACATACCAAACGAATATTTTGTTGTATTATTAGGGTTGACAGAATATATAAACATTGTGCTGTGGGAGTGTCAAATATTAAGGATGTTTTTACAGAAAAAAAAATCCTAAGAGGACGTGTTTTAATAACAAGTTGGGGTGCCAATAATGTCCTGCCTAAATTAAGATTCATTGTCATTGTTATGACAAATTGACAACGTTAAGTTTGACACTGACAACTTCACTATGATTGAGATTTATTGGTTGCCAAAAAAAATAACAAAAGTGAGAGTCAGATCAATTTGTGTACTTAGGAGTAAAATGTTACATTTTCGTAGTGTGTGGAAGGCATAAAGCATATTGTCAAATGAGGCAAAAGTTATATTTTAGATGCACTATCTTGGATTTATTTTCTTAAGAATTTATGTGGATTTGAAGGAGCATACCTATCGAACTTTATATAGAAGCTTGACAATTGATCAATTTTCTTTAGAGTAAGACTATGACCATGTTTATTTATGCTATTGTTTCTGAATGTATCCAGTTTTCTGTATCAATTCTCTTTAGATGTATACTCCATAAGATTTTCACATGAAATAAATTGAGTATTATACCGATTGAGTAAAGCGTTTGTTGACTTGGAAGTCATACCAAATGTTTATGAATTTCTTGTACTTGGCACTAACCCATTGGGATGAGTAAAAATTATTTGAAGTTGAGTGATTTAGATTCAAAATAATTGTGGTGCATAATATCTTATAGGCATGTTTTAATTGTAATTATAATATTTAATTTAGTAGTTGATAAATTAATTGGTAGGTGATAAATTAATTTTTAATTAATGATAACTAATAAGTTAGCTACTAAGGGATAAATTAACTATTAACAAATAAGCTAACCACTTTATAACGTATAAGTTTGGAACTAAAATTATAATAAAAGTATTTAGTAAATTAATTTTTTAAAAATAATTAAACTCTTATAATTTTTTTTAATGGTTTTAATTTTTTTTCAAAAAGTTGTATATATATATATATATATA
>Ga0209489_107281_pt1 | contig 16689 bp, 5 predicted proteins | sample SiratrowhiteBW_FD_187527 | JGI IMG/M metagenome (GOLD analysis project Ga0209489, IMG submission 187527) | Root nodule microbial communities of legume samples collected from California, USA - Siratro white BW (SPAdes) (version 2) | ecosystem: Host-associated > Plants > Roots > Nodule | place: USA... | reverse complement strand
ATTTCGGGAATTCTTAGCTCGTGGTGTATTATATGACTATTATTTTCTCCGCTAGATTCTCCTAGCTCTTCTTCCTTTTCTTTTCCCTTAGATAACATTTTAATTAGCCTAGACATGATTTCTCTTGTTTTAGGTCTTGGACCGGGACCACCTAGGGACTTACTACGGGAACACCCCCACTCTGCCCTTTCCGGCTGACCAACGCTCCTCACTAAATACAACTTTTATCATGGCGTGAACTAATTAAATTGTTATGTTCAGGAGCAAGAATAGAAAGAAGTACAGCAGAATATAGTCCAGAAAATAACAAAGCACATAAAACACCCTTTTGTACGTGGCGTTGTTAAACCAGAGGTTCAAGGGAGTCTAAACGAACTTTCGTTCTTTCAATAGCCCCTTCTTCGGACCAGTAGCCCTGCAGCCTCCGGTGTTCCAGCCGATATACAAAAACGACCAGGCGTCCCCTTGATATATCTACTGTTCCCATATACCACCTATATATATATATATAAGTATAAATAAATAAAATTAGGTATATTGAATATTACTGTTTCTTAAAATTATTTTCCATCAAATTTTCTCAAACAAAACTTATTTTCATATTATAAAAATTATTTTTATATAATTTTATCGTTCTTTTCTAAAGCAAACAAGACAAACGATAATATTTTTAAGTACAGGGACTACAGGAAAAAATGAAAATTAAAAAAAAAAAAAAGTTGTTATCTTGGAGTACATACATTCATGTATGAACAATTTTGTGATTTCTTTCCAGCCAAGAAGTTATTTGAATTTGAAAAGAAAATTGGAATTTGTTAAGGGTTTGTGTTTGATCAGAGAACGCGTGAAGATTTTTCTCTGTTGCTAAGAAAAAAAGGGTTTTTGGAAGAGAGAGAGAGAAAATGGCGGAAGAGAAAAGCGAGGGAGTGGAGAAGGCGACGATGAGTCCATGGGAGCAGCATTCGGCGGTTATTAACCTCCCTCGCTTCGACTACAACGCTCCCTCTTCTCTTCTTCGTAACTCCCACACCGGATTTCTCATCACTTGCACCATCAGTTCAGTTACTTCTCCTTTCTCATTCATTCCCTTTTCCCTTTCATTTCTCTCATTTTCTATTCCTCTTTCCAGAGCGAGAGAAGAGCGCCACCAAAGAAGCAATCACCATCCTTCGTAAGGTCACTATTACTTCTCTTTCTTCATCGAAACAACCTCGTACCTGTCCCCATGTTTGTGGAAATTAATGAAAATGGCTTCTTTACTGTCTCATTACTCCTATATAAATTGTTTCTTACAGTTCCTTGAGCCGGGTCTTTTTGACTCTTCAAACAACCCTAATGAGGATAGTACTTCCAAGAGACGGAAGTTGTGCACTGATGATGCTGGTGAGGAATGTTTGGATAGCAGGGAAACTGAGTCTGCTACTGCTAACTCTGGAGATGGTATTCAGTTTATTTACTTCTTTTTTTGCAGTTTTGGGAGGTGGAATGTTTTTTGATATGGTTTCACTGAACAGCCAGCCATGGTCATTGTTTGTTTCTGATGGCAGGTAAACTTTCAAGTGCTGTTAAAGGAGAACCAGACAAAGATGGAATAACTGGTCTTTCTTTGGTTAAGCTCACAAGGAATGGGTTGCTTCTTCTTACCTTTCCCAGTCACACACAGCCTGACACTGTTAATGTTGTCTCAAATATCATCCAAGCTTTTGAATCTGGGAATGAAAGTTCGTCTGTGTAAGTAAATTAGCTTATTGTTGTGTTACTAGTTAAATGTTTTGTTTGCTGTTTAGGGTTTTAGTATGGCAATGATGGTAGATGTAGTGTAAAGTTGTTATGTCTCCCCATTGCCTTGCCACCAAAGGGAAAGAAGGGGGAACCATGAAAATTCAAGAAATCGAATATTTGTGAATCTGACTTACCTGTTTTTGATCCCCTGTTCCCTCTGGCTCCTACTCTTTGGGTTTGCTTTCTTGGAGTTCTCCCAAAAAAGAATTCCTGCTGATAATCTGTTTATTTTGGTTTATACATTGCATGGGAAAATGATGGGGAAAGTATTTCCAGCTTCAACTGAACCATCCTATGCAACTTTCTTGCTTTTTAAGAATTTCCTGGCATAAGTTTTAGTATATGCTGTTCTTTAGTTTTGTATCCTTTATTCATTTGTACATTCTTTTTTACATGTTAGCTATTGATTAACGAAAAGGAAATAGCTTGATATTTTATATGCGTGTATAAAGTAGTGACTTAATGCGGCTTGATGGATGCCTTTGACCTGTAATCCTTAGACAGGCCTCTAGCTAAGGTGGTGTAATATTGTGTTGCTTCACTTGCTTGTTCCATTTCCAGTTTCACAGCTTGACTTTTTGTCCATGTCGTCTTATCATTTAAGTGCCAAATGGATGTTCAAGTAGTCAAGTTATATGTTAGGGGAATAAAGGTGTGGGTATGTCGCAAGGGAGCCAAAGACTTGGTGGGACATCACCTGTACTGGTGTGAGGGGAAAATTAAAATGTTAAGACAATCTAATTGTTTGGAGGTGAATTTGGAATGCTTGTTGGGGAAGAAAAGTCACCAAAAAGAGTGAATGTCCACAATAGGTATCAGAAAGTTGGTGAGAATTCGGGGAAGGGTAGACATATCACGCTTTAAGGAGGGGACACATGCCATATTGGATGAGTGGCTGTGATGTGGATAGGTTTTTCTGAATTTCAAAAATATCTTACTGATGTTGATATGTCAGAATTGGTAAATAGAAGCTTGCAGTGTGATGAGGGGAAAATGGACAGTCCAGATGATTACGATTTACGAAGCTGCACATTGAAAATCCAATGAAGTGGGATGCTAGGGCGAGATTGTTGCAGGGGTATGTTGGGGATTGCATCGGAAGCATTCCGTGGCCAGTGGGATGAGAGGGCTGAGGTTGTGGAGTGAAAAAATATGCAAGATCTGTGGTGGGCTTGTGAAATGCCTAACAGTGAGGTTATATTGGGGGTTTGATGGAATTAAAGGTTGTGGGGGCTAGGAGGGAAATGAAGAAAAAATAGCATGTGGAGGGTGTTGACTGAGATTCTCAATTTGAATGAATGGAGCGCCAGACTCACTCGGAAGGGAACAAAAACTGGGCTGTGGGGAATTTTTAATCTGTGGAGGTATTTCGTTGAAAGAGTAGGGGGATGGATGTTAGCAAGTATGTGCTTGTGTGGTGTACAGTGGTGGGGATATGGAACATGTGGGGTTTGCATTAATGGGAGGTGGGCAACTTGGCTGAAAAGAGTTTTGGTTTGGTGAGGGTAGCATGAAGCATAGTTGGATGAGGTAAAGGTTGGTGCTGGTTGGTCAGAAAAGGCAGCAAGTTGCTCCAACCTTAACCAGGGTTGACATCAAGGACTCATAGTCGGCATTCCTAGCATGCTGAAGCAGGAGAGAGGTTGTGTATCTTTTAAACGTTGATAGCTATCAAGTTATGCGTGGAGGGTTCCTAGCTTGGTAGTGATGGGCATGGAGGTGGTGATCTTCCAAGTAAGCACCATCCAATATAATCCTTTAGCCACTTTAGGCCCAACCTATCAGCATTCCTAAAATTTAGTTCTTATCAAGGTATTAGAACTTTTTCACTCTGGACTAATCCAAGGGATCGTGCACAGCTGGCTCGTGTGAATGCACAGGCCTGTGAAACATGAACTGATGGTAGAATCCTGTTGTAGGGTATGAACTTGAGTTCCATATTGGAAGTACGGAATTGTCGTGTGGGGTTTACAAGGCCCCAAGCTCCCCAAATACAATTACCAGCTTTTGTGTTGTGGTTCTACCAAGGTTCTTATTTGAAAGAAAACAATGTAATCCCCTCCTATTTGCTATACACGTTAATTTTTCCATAAGGTGGGTTTAGGTTTTGCAAAAGCAAACTAGTACCCTATAAATTTGTTTGATTAGAACTATAACTTGAACTCAAAGAATATAATTCTTTGTTATTTGTAAATTATTCTAAATTCATCCATTTTTGTTTTTCTCAGCTGTTAAGGCTGTCATCTCTGCTAAATTGCTGTTTGTTTCTGTTTATTCAACTTTCAAGTTCTAACAGCAGATTAAGCTTAATCTTTTTAGAATGGCTGATATTTTGATTGATTGCAAATATGGACATGCAAATTCTACTTATATTTTCTTTTTTATTTCATAACTATTCGGTGGACACATGTAGGTTTGTGGATTTATACTAGACAAGTCAGTCTCTCTGATTTCAGTATCTTTCTTTTTTATCTGATAGTGAACATATTTTTTACTGCAGTTGGTGCCATCGCATTTTCCCTATCCAGGCTACCTGCAGTTTGAACGAAAAAGAACTACAAGAAGTAGTATCAATGCTTGTTAAAAAGTTTGTAGCTGATAAACAGGACAAACTACAACGACCTCTGAAGGTCCAATACATTATTACCTTTTAACTGCAAATCAGTCATGCTATTCATAAGCTAACATTGTTTGCTATTTTCATCACCCGAGATACATGATCACCCCCCGTATCGTTGTCATTGTCAAAGAAAGAAGAATCCAGATTTTAATTAAAATTTGAATATCAATAAACCTTATCTCAGATAGTGGCCGAATATTTTTCTGCATTTAGCTTCTTCACATCCTCACCGGTGATGTCAATGACAATTGAAGCCAGAGCCGATATTTTGTGTCTCAACTTTGTAATAGAAAAAACATTTGTAATTAAATTATACATAAATAATATCAAAAGCATGTTTGGATTTTACAAATGATGAAATATGAACACGGTATGATTTGTAAATGAATTGATTTCTTAAACAAATATAGTTCCAAATAAGTTTCAGACAAGAATTTCTATATGAATTAGAAGATATTTACTTCAAGAGATTTCCAGAGTTAAATTATATATTGGTAAATTTCATTCCTTCGATCTGATGCGTGTCGGTTATCAATCTCACATGAAAACAATTATAACTGCCATTGTAGTTTGCTGTTGGGTTCAATCGAAGAGGAACTGAAGAAACAACATCTGCGAAGGAAAATTCAAATGATTCTAAAGCATTTAGTTTGCTGGACCGTAATAAATGCTTTGGAGTAGTGGCGTCTGCAGTCAATCATGTTGTGGAAGATTCAGTGGTGGATCTCAGGTCTCCAGAGGTAAAAGAAAAGACGTACTATTTGCCTTGAACTATTTATAGCTGTTGGTATTTACATTTATGCTTATACTGTGTGCATTGATTAAAACTGGCGTTGCAGCTCTCTGTGCTTGTTGAGTTGCTACCCCTTTCTGGAGTACCCAATGGGTCCATAATAGTGGCTGTCTCTGTTGTCCCCAGCAACCTTGTTAGTACAAAGCCTCGACTATGCATCAAAGCCTTGACTTCCAATACAAAGGAAGCCTCTGTAGCTCCATGAACACTTTTCTTAATCTTTTACTTTCCAATGTTGCTTTGTCAGGTTGCACATCCTACAAACTATATCTATTGGATTTCGTATGACCCTGCAAATGGAAATGGTAAAAAACCAGCTAGAATTAAGAAATAGCCTACCTTTCTGACTCTTCACAAGCAAAAACCTGTAGTCACCTACTTTTGCTCCACTGCACCATTTATGTTGAGCTTATTCTATCTTAATAACTCACTATTAAATGTGATCTGCCAAATCAAGTTGAGTACGCGTCGTACCTGTCCAACTTTATGTGCTTCATTTCTTCGTATACTCACTGATTTCTGATGTAGAACCCTTGCATTCTTTGTTTGGAAAAGTACTGCATTAAATTGAGATATTTTTTATGAAAAAAGACAGTGGATTAATTGGAACTGTACCGTTTGCTTGATGGGTGTTTTCATTTTAACGGTTGCTCTTATGAAGAGTATTGCCATTTCTATTTCGTACGAATCATTCTCGTACTAATTTAAAATGTCTTGTCAAGAATGTAAATGATATATAATATCCTAGCTCTAATCTTATTCTATGTGGATCCAAGAGGGAATCGTTCAATAGATAGTGGTAAATTAAGTTGTACAATTGGCTAATCATTCAACAACTGCTCACGTAATAGGTTTCTATTGATTTATGTAAGGACAAAATATCTTAATTTATGTTGTCTTCTTTTCATTAAATTAAACTAAGTTATGAAAAAAAAAATATATATATATATATATATATATATATATATATATATATATTGAATTTTAGTTTTATCTCTCGAAGGTGAGAATTTTCTATCAACGCATTCTTCCTTTTTTTATCAATTCTTTATATTTAATTACTTTTCTCATTTATTATTACTTAAATTTAATCAATCCTCTATTTGTTTACACCCAAAACTTTTTTTACATAAGCCACAGTGAGAAGTGTAGAACATTTGAATTTTTAACGTTAGATCCCACTTTGTTATCATAATTTATTTATTTATAACCTAGACCTCGATTACAAATATTCTATCTCTTTCATTTTTGGATTTAATGGCTATGCATTATCAGGAATTTTTTAGACGTTAACTAAATGTCAAAAGGTAGAAAGTTATCATACAAATCATAATAAGAATTCAATTTCAATACAACCACGGAAAATTTTGTTTTGTTTTGTAGTACAACTTTTGCTTCAAGCTGCTACACCAACGAAAGCTGATTGTATTTGCATGAATTAATTCTTGATTTGATATCTTTGCGTGTTTCCATAAAAAAAGAATAATTAAGTTATTAAACTGTCATTAAATGAAAGGTAGAAACCTAACTACCAACTAGTGCATCTCTCACCTCATTAGTTATCATTAACATAAAGAGATGTGCAATGAAACATGACTAGTCTAAAAGTTAGATCCTCTATAGCAGCTTGTCAGTTTCCTAAGTAAATAGCTTCTTCTTTTCATTTATGAAGTTTCTCACCCTTTTGAATTTCTCCCCAACTATGCTCACATCACAACCCTACCATGGAACCAAACAACCAAAAATGGCATACTTTTGGTCAAAATCCCAAACACCCTTATCCAACCAAATTATGCAATTCACAAGGAAAACCACCTTTTTCTACAATATTAATTACTTCGAATCTGTGTGATCCAGGTACCTCGGACTCAATGAATTCAAGCAATTCCAAATTACTTCGAAGCTTAATTTGATTATTCATGATTTATTTGATGTGTTTTTATTTATGAATGGGATGATTGAAAATTTAATTCCTTGAATAAAAGAAGTGAATTGGACTTGCATATGCTTCAGTAATAAATATACAGAAAAAACAAAAATATGTAAAAATCGAATATTAAACTAAACTCTACTTAAATTACAAATCAAACTGACACTTGGTTCATTTCTATCCCTGCATGCAACTGCTATGAAAAACTCCCAACTACACATTTTTATTAGCTACAGCTACATTTTTACCCATTTTGTCTTTGACCTGACTTCTAAATGTCAGATTCAGACAGAGATGCAGTTAATTATCAAAATAACAGTAGAATTATGGAGATAGAGCAAAAAAATTTAACTTGTGTTTGACATGTAGCTCTACCTTTATCTCAGAGAAATTAAATATTTTCACTGGTGGAAGGGCCACCGCACTGTTCATCAAGAATAATTTCTCACATTAAACATTTTAAATAAAAGATGGATGACTATAGAGAGGGGTGAATGTGGACCTAGGACAATTCTCTTACGTTAAACAAATTTTGAAAGTTTAGATAAAGTGTTGAAGTTGCAGAAAGGCTACAGATATAGTGTATTATTTCAACATAAAAGAGTGGACCAGTGTGCTTGTACCCCAACATGTTCTATTTTGTTCTTATTAATATATCATTCATACTTCAATTATCTAGCACATGTATAGCTTTCAAATATTATATCTACCTTTTAAAAGAAAAAATGTTAATAAAAATAATATATGTTGACCTGGTAAAAGAAAAACATGTGCTCAGAAAATTCACTTTTAATTATTCTTTTTATTTCTTCACTTTTTTTCCTTTCACTTTCAATTAAGTCTCACTTAATTCAAGTAATTTGATTGGCTTAATCTTCACACTATCAGCTAAGTTACATATCAGTGTAGTGTGTTTGAATATTTTGGATGACATAACAATTTCATGTTATCCAGATGGCAACAATTGAATGTATTATTTTAAGATTTTTGTTTCCCCGCAAAAATTCCATAAGTTCATAATTTGACTTCATATTTCTTTTAGTCTTTAAATTAATTGTTTTTGTCTTGCTATAGATTTTTTTAAAATTTATTATATCTCTTTCATATACTCTAATATTCACCTCGTTAACATAATCACAGAGTTATTACCATTATAGATGTTAAAAACGAATGTAGATTTTACTTAGAATGGTTACGACAGTAATTCAATTAACTCTCAATCACAAGTAATCTAGTATAAAATATAATTAATATAACTTTTATAACTTTTTTTATTGTAAGTTTTTTATTAAATTTAAATTAAAATTTATATCATAGAAAATACAATCTTTTAAACTGTTTTGATATCATTTTGAACTAGAATTTTTTTTATTAAATTAAAATTAAAATTGAATTTTTCATAACTTGTTTATGTTATTTTTATTAAATTAAATACATACCCTTATCAAATTTAAATTTATACCTTTATTATTATATGATAAAATACATAGTTATAGAATCTCTATAACGAAAAAAATTGCATAACTCCTGAACTAAAAAATAATACATAACTTCTCAATACTATTCTTACAAAATTATTTATATTTTATTTTTACATATAGAAATGCAAACACACAAATACGAGAAAGGCGTGTTTCTATTGGTATTAAGCATTAAAGTTATTATTATTTAATTATATATTACATATCTAAAGACAATTACATAACTCGTTAGAATCCAACCTTATCATCTCATACATACTCTCTGTTAGAGTTACAAGACTTGGTCTCAATTCTTCTTATACAAATACCACGTTTTGCACATGTTATTCAACTAGAACTCCACCGATGGATGAAATTTTGTGAATCATTTGAGACTCGTACATATATAACAACTTCTGAAAATTTTCACACTTCTAATCCTGGACAAGTTAATAATAATTTAAACAATTCTCATCACTAAAACTTTCACATTTTCTTATGTTTTTTCTCCTATTTTAGGATTTTTCTACAAATTAAGAAACTTTTGATATTTGTAGAAGAAAAAAAAAACGACAAAATAAACAAGGAAAGGAGGATATGAAAATTATGACATTAAAGACAGTGTATGTGACGTGGCAGCATGTCTTGATTAATTGATCTAAATAGAAAAGTGAAGAAAGGTGGTGAAAATGGATTAAAATAAATTGACATGGGGTGGTAGAAAAAGAGCAAAATTGTTAGTGAAGAAGAGAATGAGAAAAGGTACAGTAGATTATGCCTATAGTAGATTGATTTTACAATAGTGGATGAAATCAATTGCCACATAGGGCTAAAGAAAGGTCCAAATTAATTGTTTGTTTGAGAGTGGATGAACTAGTGCAGTCCTTGTAGTTGCTAAACCCTGCAGCAGGGCATGATGAGATTGTCTCACTGATCTCACTGCCTGAACATGAAGCATTACTTCTCTGAGGTGAAGGATTTGGCAATGTAAGCGACAACGACAATTCATACCCTCCTCCATCTTCAACTTCTGCCTCACCTGTCTCAGTGTTCACATCTCCATTAATTCTCTTTCCACTGCTCTTTCCTTCATTTAATGTTGTCACCTATAAACAGCACAAAACACATAACCAACAGTGCCTCTAAAATCTCACTTGTGCCAACCCAAAAACTCATTCTAGCAACACTCTTTGCACATTTCACCACTATTCCTAAGACATGCATATATATATATACTAAAAAGGGTAATCAAGAAAGCAAACCAAGTACTTCTTCTTCAAAATAATGCTCCTAATCACACCCCCACATGCATTTTTTGAGCACTTACCATGTACTTAGATGTGAATGATCTAAGAAACATGTACATTTCTTTAGAAGATAAGAAAAGGTTATGATTTACCCTTTTGGAAGGAAGGAGAGAGAAATAACAAAAGCTTTAAATTTGAATTGACTGAAAACCTAGAGAAGAATTTTTATTTGTATAATCAAACAAAAATGGATACATTGATGTCTTTATCTTTCTTCTGATCCAGAGGGGGCAATTATAAGTTTTGGATTTTATGGAGAAGAAAGAAGTTGAGGTTAAGTCCTACTAGTGGGGTCTCTACCTTCAAAAGAAGTATCCGTATGGATGCAATAAAGGGCATAGATAAATTTCCATTTGCAAAGTCAGAATTTCAATAATTTGGGAGGACCACTGAATGTGAAAAAACTCAGAATATAAATTAGAAGCCATGATGACCCTTTCGGCAACATTGCAGCCCATGATAAATTTTGGACAATCACAAGCCCCCTCTCATGCATTCTCACCACAATCTCAAGTCGTACACAAAGGGGACCAAAACAATCTAACCACTCCACAAGGCGATTAAATGTTACATAAAGTAATCCATGTACCTCTCTTCAACACTTCACGCTTTCTTATTTTAGCCACTTCATTTGCAACACTAAACGGGCGTTCTTTTCAAAAAACCAACTACTTGAGCACAATCAAAACAAAGACTACTCAAAAAAATGAAAACTAATATCCATCTGCAAAGTGCAAACACCAAGCAGATCTTTTAACATTGGTTCAACCAACCCCGCTTTCCAAAAGAAGCTAAGGGAAATAATTCCAAGGCCAAATATTTAATAATAACACCAGTTTGAAGCTGAGAACAAAGTTTGTAATTTAATAATATATTTTTCTATAAAAGATAGAGAAAGAAAAGGCACATGCAGCTGAGAAATTAACCAACGGTTTCCCATTTAACACACAACGTGATCCCAAAAGCTGTGCATATTTGACAGGCCAAACGTAAGATCATACTGCACAAAAGTAGAGTGCTTCTTCCAACCTATGGATTGGTCATCTCGGCATCCCACCAAGGAATAAAATTAAGGACAAAACTTTCTTGCATTCCTTTAAGTTTCACATTTACTTACTCATTAATCCAAAATAATAAAGAGTTTATATTGAATTTTAGCACTTAATGAAAGCTATAATAATGTGTATCATGCAAGTAAAACTCCAGTTATAATCAGAAACCATATCTATCAAAGTGCAACCCTAGAATAAATAAATCAAAACCTTAACCATCATAACATAAAGAGAAGAGAAAGAAAGAGGTTGAGTTTGCACCTTGAGGAAATCTGATTGTTGGTTAGGAGATTGGAATGAAGTGAGGTTGGGAAAATGTGGTAACAGAGAGGAATGGGGTGGTTGTGTCTGCCAAGTTGAAGCCTTACAGAACTCCTTTATTCCCTTGTGCTCAGCCATGGGCTTCTGCAGATAATCATAAAAACAGTACGGATTTGGAACTGCATCACATAATCTTAGGCTGCATTGCAGGCTCTCTGAGATGGAACTCCTCGTCTCGATTCTTGCTCTGAGTAGAGAATCCAAACGAAAAGGAATTTCAAAAGAAGCAAAAAAGTAAAAGTTGCCTCAGAAAAGCAAAAGATCAAGGCGAGCCAAACGCCAATCTCTTTTGCTTCTCTCCCACACACACACACACACTCTTTTTTTGACGTTTGAAAAGTCTGAAATTATTTCAAGTGAGAAAACAAATGAATAAAGCTATATGGGCTGACCTTTTCGGAGGGAGATTGCTGTGGCCGAAGAAGGAATCAGATTCTCTTCCCATGGCTTTCGAACACGAGTACTCAACTCCAACATCATTCACTTCATCAACACACCCATCATCGTGCTCCTCAAAAGATTGGTTCCTATGTTGGAAGGGTGTCCTACCTGACAAATACACACGTACCAAGTTACCAACACAATATAAAAAAATGAGATTTTCGTTTCTTTAATGTTAGAACTTAATGCGTTGTTTTTTTTCTGAAGTAACGACCTTTGTTGTGTATGAAGAATGCAGAAAAAAAAAAAAGGTCGTGGATTTCATCAAAATGCCATTAGAGGAAGATTTAAAAGGACATTGTCTAGTTATTCTCCCTACACTGTTATGGCAAAGAAGAGACTAATAAATGTGTAACTCAGTTGCAAATTTCCCAACTTGTGTATAAGTGCGAGTTCATAGGCTATGTTCTTTAACTTCAAATATGTACCAAGAGAAGAAACCACAATCAGCATTCAATGCACAACATGGTCTATAGTTCCCACGTATGGCATGGATACATGATCGTCATCAGGAACTACAAAGATTAAGACTCTATCCTTGTTCATTTGCTTTGCAGTAAAAAAGGTTCTGTACCTTGTCTACCCAACTCGCCTCTCATGCTTCTGTACATCTGGTTTGTGTAAAGAGAGAAACCCAATATTAATAAATAACACAGAAAATGGAACATAACCATGCATCACCAAAATTTTGACTGGTCAGAAAACCATGTTGTTCTAACGTTCCTGACCTGAAGATGACTCTTGACGTGTGAAATTGTGAGCCCTTTAACATCCATCAACTGAAGAACAAGCTTCGGAGTAGCCTCTGAAAAGTTAACCAAAAAATTAAGAAAAAGTTATCAGAAATGCTAGGGAAAACGGATCCAAAATCCTGAATCTAGAAAAAAGAAAAACTTCACTTACTTTGATGACCTCCAAGGCTATCAATGGCGTGAACGAAGCAACGGTGCAGCTCGGGAGTCCACCTTAAGCGAGGAACCTTTGACCTGATATATTGCCTCACAGCTCCTTCTCTTCCACAACTACCCATGTTCACTTTGTTCTTCTCTGAACCAAATATATATCCAACCCTCGGTAGAGTAAAAAAGACCTTCACTTTCTTGTGTTTCTCCCCCAACACCAAAAGGTTACGTCTTGCCCACAAGAAGTGCAGTTAGTTTCCACCTCTCTGTCTTATATATATCAGAAAGAGAGAGAGGGGGAAAAAAGAGGAAGAAAGAATGACCTTTTTGCTCCCCACGCAAACAGAAACCAGAGGGGGCAAAAGAGAGAGAGAAGAGGAATATCACGAGAGAAAATGAAAAGACGAAGAAGACATGTGTAAGGGCTCTGCAAATTCCTTAGGAGTCACACACACATACACTGATAATACCTGATATATACGGTGGTTGCTGTACCTTTAAGTTGGCAACGAGAAATGAGATAAACTATAAAAAAAGGAACAGAAACTACTACTACAAACTCAAAACTGAAATCCCCAAAAAGCAGAAAACTCAAAACACTTTTTCTCAGATAAAAATCACGAGGAGGCTTCTGATCTTGTTTGCACTGACCTTCCACGAAATGATTACACCTATGCAATTGCCAATATAATGGGTACTATCCACGGTGTTACAATTACTCAACTGCTTCGCTTTGACCTTTGTTTCTCTCTCTCTCTCTCACCACTTTTTCCTTCTCTCTCTACAAAGACTTACTTATTAGAATATGACCACTGCTACATACGCCAACGTCGTCATGATCACTGTGTAAGACCCCATGAAAATACTTTTTCTTCTTTTCAGCTATTATTATTACTCTTATACCTATTATATATACTCTCCTTCCTTTGTGTGAATGCAAGATCATTATTGTACCACACAACTTCACAGATCTGCCCTCACTGTAATTTTTCAAAGACCATTTTACCCTTCACGTAGGGCCCACACTGCTCCCAGCCCTAATCTAAACTTAGGTTACCTGTGTGCCAAGCAATAAACTGACTGTAATGCCATTTGGACGTGCATGGGAAATAGTACAGATAATACCAACAATAATAATTATTATATATTATTATTATTGTTTATTGTGCTTTTTATCCTCAAAATCTTTTCTTTTCTGCTGGGAAATTGTCAACTTCACTATTTATTTATCCGTCTTGTTTATTATTTCAAACAACTGCATATGATGTAGGTTGCTGCATGAGAACTTTTTACATACCTTTTGGAGCTGAATCTAAGCATGTTATGCATTTGTCATATATTTGTTTTGGAACATCCCTAACTTAATTTTGCCCTTGTTTTCTTGTCTCAAATAATTTTGTTGTGACATCCGAAAGATGTCTATTTTTCAACATCAAAGCATGTCTGTTTTTTAAGGCTCCACGTGCTTGGGAGGAAGAAGAGTCAGAGGAGATAAAACTCGAAAAATTGAATAAAATAAAACAAAAAAAAATATTTTTAATTAGTAGAAAATAAGAAGATATAGAAAATTATGAAGAATATATCTAAAAGGGGTGAAAAATTGAAGATGGACTTATGAATTATTGACTAGACATTTCTGTTAAGGTCCTAGGGAATATCTTTCATGTCAAGGAAAATAAAAGAGAAAAGACGAAGTCAAAGAAAGACACATGCAAAGAGATTAGGGTTTAGGAAGTGATTAATGTGAGGGAAAGTTGAAGATAAAAGAAATAATTAGGAGAAAAGGCAAAGCAGCACACTGATGAGATGCGTACCAAATTTGCCATCCCAAGTAGACACAAAAATAAATCAGATCACTGGCACCTCGAAATTACCCCATCACAAATCAACGGCTGGGATCGTTGGAAGGATCTTTACGTCAACGTGATGAATTCCGTATGTGGAATTTCAACTCTGAACTATTGTCAATCTACACAGCTGGGATGTGCCATCAAAATCAATCAATCAACTCTCTTTACTATATATTCTCCTTATTTATATTCTATCATTTGCAATAATATTATAATAATTCATTTACAACTCTTCTTCATCACCTAAAAAAAAGTCTGTCACAAATTATACAACTTATTAAATACTACAATATTCACACCATTTATTTTATGTGTTTACCCAAGGTGAAAGAAAGAAAGTTGAGTAAAAAGAATATCATGTTTTACTCATTTAATTACATGTGAAAAAACAATACTACAATGTAATACTGAATTTATGTTTATTTAGAATAAAATTCAAAATGTAAGAGAAATAATTCGTTTTTAACTGTTAAATGGTTAATTTTTTTATGCTGAGACTCGCTTAATTATTATATATGTAAAACAAAAAAAATAGTCGATCATCCTTGTTATTAGTTGATCATTATTATTAATCAAGCTTTTGTTAATTTACTATTATTATTCTTATAAATGTTAACAAATTTTATCAATGTGTTAATTAAGTAATTGTATGCTTGTAACAAAAATAAGAGTATATTAAATCATACTCGTACTTCCTCTCATTTTAAAATAAATATTCACTCTTATTAAATTTTTAGTAAAATAAAAAATATATATCTTGTAACTTTTAAAGCATATACATTTTCTTCTTTATGTTATTCATAAAATTATATTTATCTCCTTTATAATAAAGTATCATTCATTTCTCTAACTTTACTTAAAAATATTATATCACCTAAAATGTAGCTAAAAGTTGCGAAAATAAATAATATATATATATATATATATATAATATAAAATTGTTTTTATAAATAAAATTTAAATGAAGTCGAATAAAAAATAGTATCAAAAACTTAAAATTTATGTTTAATTTTGTGAATATTTAAATTTAATATATACACACACATGAAAATTAACATGTTGTGTTCTATTTAGTAATAACTATAATTTTATTATTTAAAATAAATGAATTGATTAATTGTTTACTAATTTAATAAATTTTGTTTGCCATTTATAATTATTTTTGTTGAAATTATTTTCAAAATAATATATTTATTGTTATTATTTTTTAATATGTTTGTAACGAACCTTAACCTACCATCCTTATGAAACATACAAATTTAGGCTTAAAGATAATCAATTCTTATAGTTGAAATTCAGTTCATGATTATTGTGTTAAAGTTGTCCATACATCAAATAAATAAATTGAAACGTAGTTAATTAGATAAATAAATAAATGGGTTAAATTTTGAACTAGGTATCATTCGATTTAAAAGTTCATAAAATAGGTATATAGTTTATATCATTAGATGAAATTCAAGTATTTTTTCTTTAAAAAAAACTTATGATTACGAAAAAAAAAATGTATTACCCACTTTGACATATTTAGATTGAGAGTGTATTACAAATATTATAGATAATAATACTTTATTGGGTTGTGCAACACTTCTTAACTGTTTTTGGACATGTTTTTTTTTTACTCATATTTATTTTATTCTTTATAAACTGTTAATGACTATGCCACGACACTCTTTTCCAAATATTCCTTCAATTTAACATTTATACTTTATTATCAAACCTTAATTTAATATATATATATATATATATATATATATATATATAAATACTAACGGTTAGAATCAAGTTAGAGGTTAAAATAAATAAAAATATTCCTATCGAATTCAAATTCAACTCCTACATAAGCAATTTTTATGTAGTTAAATTAATATAACTTGATCTATGAGGCAGTTGTATATGGTAGGTCCCTATTAATTGGTCTTAAAACCAAATTTCTATTTTATACATGTTTGTTAGGTATATATATTTCATGGTAAATTTTTAAACTCTTCTAACATGTTGTATTAAAAAAAAAATAAACTATTCTAACATGAAATTTTTGCTAATTAATAATAAATAAGAGTAACTAAATAATAAATGTCTTATTATATATTTCAATAAAGTTATTTAAATAATCTTTTGATGATGAATATTTAAGAACAACATTAAAAGTTGTTTCTATCTTATATATATATATATATATATATATATATATATATATATATATATATATATATATATTTATATTTTTTTCT
>Ga0209489_107280_pt1 | contig 16696 bp, 7 predicted proteins | sample SiratrowhiteBW_FD_187527 | JGI IMG/M metagenome (GOLD analysis project Ga0209489, IMG submission 187527) | Root nodule microbial communities of legume samples collected from California, USA - Siratro white BW (SPAdes) (version 2) | ecosystem: Host-associated > Plants > Roots > Nodule | place: USA... | reverse complement strand
CACACACACACACACACACAGATATATATATATATATATATATATATATATATATATATATATATATATATATATTTTGTAATTTTGGTCAACATGATTTTTAATAAAATATATCAAAAACAATATAATTATATATATATATATATATAAATATATAATTATATTTTTAAGATTATTTTTATACGGAAAATTTCTTTTATATAGATTATATATACAAAATTTAATATGTCTTTAGAATAAAATAAATCTAATATATATCTTTCGTACAAATTATGTACTAATAACTTCCTAAAAAACTAACGAAAGAAGTCAAATAAAGTAACAAATTAAATTAGTCAATTAATTGATATTGACAGAGTATATACTAACGTTACACTGTGTAAAGAACAAATGCAAGGGAAATTTTAGTTTCTTGGGAAATTTTGGAAACAAAGTTTTCCAAGAAATACTGTTTTGAAAAATGTTTTTTTTAGGAAGTTTTCATAAAAGGATTAACACGGAGAAAGGGGGGAATACTAACTTTTCAGCATTAAAATAAAATTTTAGTCATGTTACTTTATTAAATTATTTAATACAATAACAAATTAAATATTTTAATAAACATGAAATATTACCTTTTGATTTTTATCCTAGTGTTTATAATCTATGATCCTAAAAAATGTTATAAACCATAATTTGCACTAATGATTTTGATTTTGTTTTATTTATAAAGAATTTGTCCATAATAGATGAAAAAGAGACTTTAGAAAATATTAATTCATAATGATAGTTATATAAACATAATAAATAATTACACAATACTCATTTTTAGTATTTAGTTAGTTAATTTTAGTTTTTAATTTTAAAATCTGACTAAAAGTAAAATGAAAATATTAAATTTGTATCTTCTTTATATATTATTGTCATAGACTTTTTATTTTAAAATACAATTAAAGGTAAAATAAGAATATAAGATATATACACTAAGAGGAAGAATTTCTTTTATAGGTGATCATAAATGTTATAATCTTTATAATTTTAAAATGTAATTAAGAGTAAAATAAGAATATAAAATATGTGAAAAATCTCATTATATATTATAGATTCTTTTAATTTTAAAAATATAATTAAAAGTAAATAGAAATATAAAATGTGTATAATAGAAGCTGCTAAAAATTTTCTATATATATTATTATAGATTTAAACAGATTTTTTTGCCCGCTTCATTTGAATAATTGTGATTCTCATATTAACATATAAAATTTGATTATTTTAAATACAGATAGGCTATTAGATTTATATATATATAATTAAAAATATAGTTATTTTTTAATTGATAAATTATGCCGTCACCTTTTGGTTAGAGAGATGGTACAGTTACATATTTTAAAGCTAATTTAAGTTAATTAAGCTATTAAAATAATCATTATGAATTATTACATGATTCATTATTCACACCACTGCAGCTTGGAATTTTTTGGACATTATTTTAATTAGTATTTGATTGGACTAAAGTTAAAATTATAATTTATATTCATAAAACATTAAAATTTAAAATAAATAAAAAATATAATTAAAAAGTACTGCAGTGAAAAGAGTCCAAATTATTATAACTCACATACACCACAAATAAAAATAAATATATAATTATTTTTTTTCTGTATAGTCTGATTGAGTTAAATTTATGGAGTTTAAAACTCATGAAAATATTATTAACCTAATTCTAATCCTATGTTCAATAATATTTTATGAGTTGGGAAAAAAATAGTACTCACAGAAAACAAATTTTAACTTAATATAATAACCCAACACTAGAAAGATTAATCGGATTGAGTTGTACAAATTCATGGGTTGAACAGAGTCCATCTTTTATTTGTCATATTAGATTGTATAATTAAATATCTTCAAATTATATTATTTAAAATATCTTTTAGATTATATAATTTAAAATTTATTTTTTAATTTCCGGATAACATAATTTGAAAGCTATATTTTCTTTAAAAAAATTAAATCAATCAGTTTAAAAATTATAATTAGTTTTCGAATTTTTAGAATCCAAAAATCTCTTCTTAGAGAAAAATATTTCTAAATTAGGGAATTAAAAAAGATAAACGAGAAAAATAAAAACTTTTATATTGATTGGAGTGGACGACAAAATATATGGAGACGAAGGAAGTAGTGCCCCACTTATAACTCTGCTAATAGTCTCCTTAAATTGAAACCAGAAACATTAGAGACTAGACCAAACAAATCATATTATCAAAACTTTAACTGTCTATAATGAGGAAAAAAGTTTACAGAAAATTGTGATTAGTGAAAAATTGATTTCAATAAATAACTAAACTTAATTTGATTGATCAAAATTATATACAAGTATTTTTAAAATCATTCTTTAATTTTAGTAAAATTTGTAATTCGTCACCACCTGATTAACTAAAGTAGCATAATATTCAGTAAATTTGATTCGTCTTAAAAAATAGATTTTCATCTTTCCACGAAAATGATTTTGTAAAAATAGTTTGCTTAAAATCATTACCGGATTATTTCTTGGAAAAGTTATTTTTTTTCAAAGATAAATTAAACATAAAAAACATAATAAATTAAAGATTTTCCTTTAAGTGAACTCCTCGTAAAAGTCAAGCTTTTACCTGTGACATGATAACACATGTACATGTCTGTTTGAACAAGGTAGAGAGAAATTGTGTGCACGAAGAAAATATTTGCAAACACAAGAAAGATTGTATTCTATTTAACATGTTAGCATATAATCACAATATGCTTGTCCAAGTAAGAATTTCCACTGCACCAAACATAACCAAAGTTTACAAAGCCTAGAAGAACATGAAGACAACCAGAACTATACAACAATTTAAGGTGAAAAATAAAGGGCACACACACACAACTTTGGCATCTTAATCTATAATAATTTGTCAATATGATATTCCACCACCACTAATAACAGAGGGGAAAAGAATACAATACTATCTAAGGAGGCTAATTAGAAGATGCTACAAGCATTCTCATTCCACATACACTACTGTTAAACTGGTATCACATCATTCTTGGATGCGTCTTCACATCTTAAGACTATACCCTCAAGACTAGCTGGAAAAATACATTTGGTCCATTGGCAACCAGTAGTGATAGGATCTGGTGGAGGAACAATCATAAGCACATTCTCATTCCTCTGAACCACCCCCATTACACTTACTGTGCTTCCTTCTTTGATGTACCTGAATGCAAATACCATGTTATATCATTTCTCTTGACCACTTTGTCTGAACAGTGAAACATCATAATATGTTGCTAATAAGATCAACAGGTTATTGTTACTAATTCACACTTGTCTACTTGGGATACCCCTTATGGAGCTTTTGGTACAAAATTAGTTTTTTAGTGTCCGGGAATCATGATTCTTAAGAGTTTTTCTAAAATCTGTTTGTTTTGTCATATAAATATTTCAGCAAGTATTGATAAAGTTTCCCAGGAATTCAAGAATGACAAGATTTTTTACCAAAACTTTAATAATTTGTAAGTTTTACTTTTAACTCAAGACAATAGATTCCCCCACCTCTTCATGGAAACAATTTTGTGGCTTGGCTAAAACATTCCTAGGAAACGCCACCCTCCTTCAGGGTTTTCTGGTGTTAAAACATTAACCAAACATGAAAACAGATTTGCGAAAAACTAGATTTTTCTTGTACCAAACGTTTCCTAAATCAAAGCTGACACAAAAATGCATCCATCCAGAGACAAAGAAGGTAGCTTAAATTATCAAAATGCAAGCAAACATGAGATCAGTTTTACCCTTCTTCCAACCGCATGATGCGGTCATCACTTGAAAGATTCCTCTCTCCCAACCACCGGAGAAACTCTGGTGAAAGCTCTTCTTTGGTTGGATTTACATTGATGAGAACCGAGTCATCAACATAAGGGGTCACCCTTGCTCCGTGACCAGTCTTAACCAATGCCCTTAAACCAGATTGGAAATCTGAGATGTAGAAGTCAACCACGCGCCTCTGTCACATCACATATATTCCAGTCAGATCACAAATGAAAAATAAGTTCCCAATAGCAATAGCAGCCCTAAGCACAGACTCCTCATGGGGCATTCTTTACTGGTGGGTCCTTTCATGAAACCAAATAAAGGAAAGAAATAACACTCCCTAAATGTAACCTCATGAAGACAATTAAGTTCACTATTGGAACAATAGCCAATGAAGGGGATACCAAAGTTAGGTAACCACATATAACAACATAAATAGGTCAATTCAATCTAGAATCCATCAAAAGGCTTGACAAGAAATGTCAAAGGACGTGGATCCAACATGCAATCCATCCATGCATAAATTTAACTGATCCACCAAATGAAAATAAAACGTAGTAGATTGAATCAACAACCATCAATTTTAATCCAACTCAAATTTTATGTATACCATCCTTTGCTCAGTAAACCAAATCTAGTCCAAGGTAAATTGGAAACATTCAATAAGAAGGGAAATATCATCATATCAAAAAGAAAAGCTTCCCTTTCTTCTTCTAAATATGATAGTAAAATTCAAAACAATGAATTCAACTTTGAAATTTTATCAGATAAAGAAACACGTCCTTCTGTGCTATACTTCCAGGGGCAAGGATAGAAGTAAAATTGTACACAAGATGTAAGAGTAGAATATTAAATTTCATAATAACGAACCCACTTAAAAAACTTAGTAACTTACTTCAAGCAATCTAAGGCCCCAAGAAAACCGACGGTGTGTAGGATTGGCAGCTTTTGAGTCCCAACCCCGATACTCATATAAACTTGTTGATGTATATACACATCTGGGAACTTTCTGGAAAGATGACTCAAGAGGCACATTACCGCAGGTAACAACCTTCACATACAACAGCAAAACATATTTGATTTGATTAGTCATTTTGTACGTAGTTACAAAAAGGATTCATAGCATGAAAATTCAATCAAGTGCAAATTTCTCATTTACATAATTAGATGTTGACAAGGAAATTATTACTCTGGGAAGACACAGATACTAAGGCACAGGCATCTCATTTAATGAAAGTAGCATTATTTTAAACAGCTACAAAGGGTGCATTTCAGGCTTTACGTCCAAGATAAAGATTTGCTCTTATTTTCATATTTTCTTTGCTTATGATAACATCATGTCTTTGAAAAAAACTAGAGCAATGAAATCTCACTATTAAACAGACTCGTTCATTTAAACCATACTAAAATCATGTTTGTAGAAGCACTTGATACATATCTTCGCTGTACCAGTTTAAAACCTATACATGTAGGTTATTTACTAGGACTTTTGTTTCTATGACAAAAATTTAGGTTCGAATCAGATATTCTAGAGGATTTTCAATCTTTCCGTTAAGAAAAATAACAAAAAAAAAATGGCATTCCTGAAAAGCTCCAGTAAATTAAAAAACAAGCTCCAAATACTTCTAAAGCAGGTGAAGAATAATTTATAATGTAAAATCAGAATAATGCAGACACAGGTGAATAAGGAAAACATTTGAAATTAGTACAGCATGATTTGATATAAAGAATTTACTTATTAGCCCAAGAAGTGAATATGAACTTTCCAAGAATAATGCATTAAATTAGGCAAGAGGACCAAAACATACCCCAGAGACCTTCACAAATTGCCCATTTTTTGCAGTTCTGAGCTCAGAGTCTGGATAATGAGCAACAAAGCCCATAATAGATCTTCTTCCCCAGTAAGTATTCCAAGAGAAAGATGCAGCAACTAAGCCAAAAAGAACCACAACTACAATAAGGAGAATGGCATTGTGGACTGCTCCAAGAATAAAACCACCAGCAATGAAACCCATGACAAAAAGCAGAATTAATAACCATAACACCGCCTTCGGAAAATTCCTCCTGAAGGAATACTCATCACCTTGACTAAGAACAGTCACAGCTTGGTTGTGAACGACGGCGGAACCTTGCATCTTCATCGAACCTGTCGCTTCCAAAGGGCCAGACACTTTCCGAGGAGCCCCAGAAGAATTTAGTGGACCAGATGATATGGGGCCAGATGTGATGAGACCTGTTGTAGGTAGAACAGGAGCAAGAGGTCCAGAATTTTGACGCCCAACTGGCGTGACTCCCCCAGACTGAGGACCAGAAGACTTTTTAACAGGTTCCCCATGCTTATTCAGTGGTCCAGAATTTGATTTCTTCATTGAAGTTGAACCAGCCATGCCACCAGAAGTCATTGGACCTGAGGTATAGACGGCTCGAGCAGCAGCATTAGGCTGTATTGGTCCAGAATGTGAACCAGCTCCTCCAAAAGATCCTGTCCGTGAAGGAGCCCCTGTTATTGGTCCAGATTTCCTAGATTTAGAGCCATCAACAGGGATATCAAACATTTTCCCCAATTCTCCAGACTTTTTTATGTCTCCGCCAGTATATGGCACGGCTGTTGATGTCATGGTCGGAGTCCTTTCTTTGGGCTGCTCCGGCCGCCCCGATACATAGAGGCCATTGCTAAGCTGATGAGAAGGGATTCTAGAACTCATCTACCTTCTGTGGAAGAACTCTTGAGAACTCAGACAATGGTAATACCAGAAGTTGGTGTTGGACAAGTCAAACTGTCAAAGTGATCCTGAAAGATGCAAAAATAAAATTCCAAACGAATTGGAATCATTGTTCAATGAAAATTAGTAGCTTGCAATCAATTTCCATGTCACGTGGCGAAAAGGCGAAAGGTAACAGAAAGCACAACATCTAGCAATTCAAGAGAGCAAAATTTAATTTTAGAGCAAAGTTTTGGAACTTAAATTCTTAACTGGAATAAAGAATGTGTGAATAGCCAATCATGGCCTTCGGAACACAACGTGTTATGTTCATAATTAACACGCTAAAGGTAACATGATACCCCAAAGAGCAAGCAAATCTTGTATATATCACCACTTTAAGCAGAAATAGTTATGAAGAAACAAAGCATATAATAGTCAACTTCCTAGTGTATTTCAATGTATGCACATAACCCAAATGAAGATAAAGAGCAAATCAACTCCCCATCTTCATTATCAGAAGATCAATGAATCTATAGAATGAAGAAACACCCAAAGTTCTTACATAATCACTGATCTATATAAGGGGGCATGTCTACACACATTCAATCACAGTGTTTATATGTGGTCCCCCCATAACCTTCATGCATCCTCCAACCAAAAGTACTCCAATTTGAGATAAATGAATGAGGGAACGATAATACTAAAATTCTAAACAAAATTCCTGAAGTGAAAGTCCAGAGTATGGACTGTGGAGCAACGAGTACGTTTTTTTGAATTGCAGAGACTTTTCTTTTCTTTTCTGAAAAAACCCTACACTAGGAAGAAAGGCTAACAGTACGTCAACATCCACAAGGGTCAAGCCCCACTTTTTTCAAACTTGTGCCAATCTGTAATCCAGGAAGCAAGAGACCCTGGATCCATTATTCCAAATTAAAAACGGATGAAGTAAACGGAAATTGCTCGAGGTGATACAGAACAGCAAGCTGGCATTTAATTTTTGGTAGATTAAAGAATGCCCCAGGATTGAAAAACCAAATATATTATTGAAAAAACGAAGCTTCCTTCACGCTGGCCCCCAATCAAGCAGAAAACCAGCACCCAATAAAACAAAAACACACAAAAAAAAAAAAAAAGAAAACCGGTCGGGAACCTTATGATTTCGGGCACCGACGCCACACACATTGCACCCCAAAAGTCAAATGTCACTGCCGAGAGTGATGAGAAAAAGCAAACCCCACATCGTCAGGAAAACGATCTAGAGAACGAAGTTGTGATCTCAACTTAGGGTAGAAGCAATGTGTGTAGTAGTGGGAGTTCAACACTATTGTGAATTTCTGGGGCATTTTCTCAACAAACAAAATGAAAACCCAAAAGGCAGAACCTTTGTGTTGTGTGTGGCGTGTTGTAGCATGTACATGAGGAAGGAATTACAGTGGTGAAATTCCCAGTTGGGAGAAGAGAAGGGAAATGGGAAGGATCTATAAAGACCTACCTGAAGTGAAATCTGGAGGCGGAACCATGATGGGTACAATCAACAACGACACAAAAAAGCAACGAGTTTGAGTCTCAGTGTTAGAACAAAGAGAGAAAATAAAAATAGGTTTCTGGCTCGGAGAATCTAAGGTTGTGTTGCGCTGTGTGAGAGGTTGAGAAGAGAGCCGCAACAAATTTGTGTGTTGTCTGACTCTGGTTTTAGCAAAGTGGCCAAAAACGTATGTTATGGTAAATAATAAATTATTAAAAAAATATTAATAAAGTTACTATTATTTTCACTGTTTTATTTTACTAATAAAAAACTTGCATCAAAATTGTTAAACTCTAATATAATAATAACCAAAATATGTAATTTCACAGTGAATAAAAATGGTACTTAGGTTTATTCTTGACTGCATTTATTAAAGATGATATTTAGATTTTATTAAAATTAACATTTAATACAATTAAGTTAATTTAAAATTGATTTATATTTAAGTTATGATGATTACATTGTTGGATGCAAAAAGGCAATTCAACTTACAAGGAATGGGAAACTATCTTCTGTTGTTGATGACCCACGAGCACGGACCCTACCTTTCCTAACACCCAAACTACCCTTCTTTTTCTTTTCTATCTATCTAATCACGGATTCTTATCTCTTATTTTCTTCCTTTTTACCAATTTCCATTTTTCAAGAAAACATAGTTGAGAAATAATTTTTAGTAAAAGTGACAGCTAGATTTTCTAGAAAAATTGTAATCAGTCATATACCAATAATATAGCTAAAAAAATATCACCCCAAAACTTTTTTTTTTTGTCCAAGATTAGATTGGAAGATTTTATTTAAAAAAGTGATATTCCCCAAAAGATAATATCAAATATTTTATAAAAAGTTTTCGAATTTAATCTTAGCTTGTATTTCCCATTTCAAGAAATAGAAAAGGTCAAACGGTACGTTAACACCAGGCTCTCATCTAGAGAGAATATTAGCCTTTTGGAATTTTCTATATGATTGAATAGCAACATTTTTCTTGATTCTGTATTGTTTTTTTTTTTTCTTGTGTTATGATCTTATACGGGTATTCGATTGAAAGGTAAAAGCTTTTTAATATTTATCGTTTCTTTATTTTGCAAACCAAAGCTAGAAGGAATAATATTTCACTGAAAATTAATCATTGGTTTACAAGTTTTTATCCTATTTGTATATGTATTAAAATCTGCAGATGCTGAGATTCAAATCTCCATCATGTTTTTGCATATAAAAAGAAGTTGGTATGCATGATATAAGGACTCAGATTTTATATAATAAAAAAGAAATCCAAGCTGTATTCACACATTGTTTTTAGGTTGCAATGTAATGCCAGTGTCTCATCACGACAGCCTTTGTCTTACTGTATTTCGGCTGTCCAACTTGTTCACTTGGATACCATTGCAAAGCAAGGGAACAAATTCTGCTCCTAGTAGAAAACCATGTTGTCTCACAAGAGCAAAGAACACATTTGAGTGCATTTTGGTTCCACAATGAATTCTCTACATTCATTCTCACTTTTTTTACTATTAACTCTCTCTGATAATAAAAACATAAATTCATGCATATTACTCTGATTGTTCAGTTTTACTAGGTCCCTTTCCTTTTTCAAATCATAAAATCTTGTGTTTAGAAATCTCTTTATTCAGCTTCAAAGTGATTAGAAAAAACGAGTTAATACAATTGTTTGAAGCAATATGATGGAAGGAAACTATATTTGATGCTCATTGACCAAGTTAAACTTACACGCCAGAAACTATAACACTCTTACAAGCTAGTGGCTGAGGCCTAAAGTATACCTAGTGAACACATCTCACACACAACACTAATACTAGAGTTTAAGCTTCATACAATTCTCAACTCTTTTAGCCAAAGGGAATGCAAAGGGCATGGATCTGGTTTGCCTTGGGCCGTAGCCTTCTCAGAGAGAGCATAAAACCAACCATTTCTCCACTTAAACTGCAATGCAAGTATAGCCAAGATAAGAACATATATGAGAGTCATCTTGTGAATCCAATATTTATTTCACTATGAGAGTAAAGATTTACCTCCTTAACTGCTGTGGGAAAGTGAGCAACGGCTCTAGAATATGCACATAATCTCTCTTCCATAGCTTCTTCAAATGTTAACCCCCTTTCACTTGCTGCAGCTGATGCCAGTTCTGTTATAAGGCTAGACAACTGAAAGTGGAAATATTAGTCACTTCTCATTGTGGTGTTATTTTTTAGTATTGCTTGTTAAATACATAGCTAAGGCTAAATGAAAATGTTTGTTTGCAAAATCTCTACATTTTCCTTCTTATCTTATTATGGCCTAATTTTATCCCAACTTGTATGACAAACATATTTATCTGCAAATTTGTATACAAGACAACATATCCACTTCAGTATCAAGTCATACATTTTGGGCAGAGCTTTAGTCCAGGATAAATCCTTCAAGCACATCAGATCCAACAAAGCTTAAACATGTTTCATGTTAACCGATTTCACCAAGACTCAGCAACTTCCTGAGCCACTTACCTACTCAATCGTAGCACTACTAGAACATAGGAGTTGATAAATGTCACTAAGTAGCATCTCTTCAAGATCCAAAACAAGAAATATCAGAATTGGAGATAGGTAGAGGATACCGATTGCACTCACCAACCATCCTATTATTAACTACCCAGTTTAATCTAATCAAGCACACGTTACGATGTCTTGTAATCACACAAAATGTTATTGATTAAGGTCATCATCATGTTAAGATAAGTTTCTCCATAAGCCTTTGTAACAAAAGAAAATAAAACAAAAAGTGAAATACGTTTTTCCTATAAACTAAAAGTAACTCATACTAAAGTTAAAATCAATGTTTTGAAGAAGCCAAATAACTTGACCTCTCTAAAAAACGGATTTTAACTGCTGCATAAACTAACTTTAGCTTATAAGAAAAACTTATTTCTTTTATCTTTCTTACTCTTCATGTTTATGAAAAAAGTATATTCACACAGGGTCTAACAGAATAAACAGATGAATTTTGAGAAGATGTCGAGTGCAAACAAAGCTTACTTCAGTGCGAAATTCCTTTTCCACTACACCTACAGAAACCCCTCCATGGCGTGCTCCAACAAGCATAACGGAACAAATCCATATAAGCTTCTCCAGCATCTGCTTTTGAAACGCCTCCTTGTCAAGAACCTGGCTTTTGAAACATACATCAGTGTATGATATATATATCAGACGTGTGTAAATTTTTGTTTTTGACATTGTACAAGGATACCCTACAACTTCAATATTGACGCTAAGCAAACCAAAAAGCAATACATGATTTCAAAACACTCGAGTCCCCAAAAAAAAAAGCCCCTTCAGACTTTTTTTCTTCCTTTTAGTCCCAATTTTGTGAGGTGTTGTCATAGCAGTACTCAGAATTAGACAAAAGAAAAAAAAAAACAAATTTCTAAAATTAAAATTACTAACATTCGAGTCCATGACACATACAAGTTACAACTCACCACTGTCCATAATCTCTAAATTGAATAACTTGATATCATTCAAGTTCATAACCGAAATAATAGAGGGACTATCACAACAAACAGTTCTAAATTTTAAACATTTAGTAGACACTTTTGCAGATTTAGGGAGGGGTAACGGAAACAGAATGAGAATTCTAATTTGTCATCTATGTTCACCTTCCTTTTGATCTCTCTGCTCTATCTTCAATAAAACATATCTATTCTTCTATTTTATCTTTCACTTATTTCCATTCACATAATTTAGTTTCATGTATTTCTCTCCCCTCCTCCATCATTGTGACCATGAAATGGGTGTTTACTTGTTGAAGAAGAAAAATTAAAGATAGATGTTATGTATACCTTGCAAGAGAGGCCTCCAGCATTTAATCTTGAAGCCACAACAGAAGCCCAGTTGCCATATGCAGCAGTGAGTCCCTCAGGATTGGTATCAGTCCTTCCATCAACAGGGGCTTCTCCAATTTTCGACACAGCAAAATAAGCCAACACTTGGTTTGCATCCTTCAACCCTTTCCCCTCAAGCCACGCCTCCACCATTCCATTCTGGAAAAACACCAAATCTGCGCCACCATCAACAACTCATCAACAACATTGCTCCACCCAATGACGAAATCAGCAAAAAGGACTCACCTTTCCATCTAGAAGGTGGTGTAGATTGAAGCACGGATTCGAGATCATCGTTCCTCGTGCACACAAAAATGGGGCCTTCAAAATCGAGCGGCACGAACTCTCCCCGGCGAACGAGGAGGTCTTCGCCGGTGCCCATATCTTGCAAAGCCCTTCCCACTCTTCCGCCGCCCACAATGACGGCGGGAGCCACTCTGGCAGGTGGGACGGTGACGGTGGTGGGGGAGGCCATGGCGGAGAGTTTGAATCTGAATGCGGTTATGGTTGGGGGAGAAATGGAAAAGGAGAGTGAAGTGGCCATGCAGAAGTGACTATTGAGTGGCGGCGGGTGGAGTGAAGAACATGGACATGGCTCTTTTTGTTGTGTTTGTTTGTGGAGCCATGTTCCGTGTTTGTCCATATTCGTTCAGTGGTTCCCTGTCACAAGTTATGCCACTCGTTCTTTCGTTATTCTGGGAAGGTTCTATCTGTCTATGCTCCAAAGCTTTTCCCTTCCAACAACACTTGTCGTTTCTACTGATTGTGATTTGGATGTGGAGTAGGTATCTTGTTAATGTCAGATTTTAACTATTACTTCACCCGTGCACTGCACGGGTATTATTTTAAAAATACAATGTATTTGTTATATTAATTTGAGATAAATGGAATATTCAATAAAAATATATTAGTAAAATAATGTAAATCCGGAATATTATATGCTAATCTTAATAAGAGGTCAAAGTATACAGAAGTTATATTTTATAAATAGATTGAATTTATTTTGAAAAAATTAATTTTGTTTTAAAGGTGATACCATCGATTATCCAATACTTTCTTACTGTAAAGCTAACCTATGGAGTATCTTATGATAAGCTCTAATCAATGATAATGAAACTAATTGATCTATGAAAATCTTTAAATACTCTTTCTTTCAATAATGTGTGTTAATGTATGATGATTATCATCTTGAATATACAAAAGAAAGTAAACAGGAGGTCTGATAATTTAGATCTCTGACCCAATCTAACGAGAGGTGTATCTAAAAGTTTATAAATAAAAGATAATCTCAAGACATAAGATAATATTATTCTAATCCAAAACATCTCATACTACTCAAACCATTAACTAATTTGAGTTTAATTTGAGTGTCCAAATATTTGCAGAGACTCTTCTATAATCGAGAACTGGACCAAAAGCAAAAGAGACCACAACATGAAGGACTTGAGAGTTGGAACTGAAGACTCCTGGATTAGGTCAGGCTAGCCGATCATGTAGTAACAGAAAGTATTTGCAAGGATCCCTCTCGGGACCGAGAATTTAACCAAAAGCAAAGGAGACCATAAACATCAAGGACCTGAGAGTTGGAAGCCGACCGAAGACCTGTGGATTAAGCCACGTTAGCCTGTTGTGCAATAACAAATAGATTTTGAAATACTATAAATTGTTCTTTAGGAATTTAGATTTTATAAGCTTGCTAATTTAATTGCATGCTAATATAAACTTGCTAATTCTGATTTAATTGTCATGCTAGTTTATAACAAACCTATTGGCCTATTAGAAGGACACAAACCAATAATGCTCTTTTTTTTTTCTAAAATTCATGGTGTATCTTGTACCATTCATGGTAATAAAAGATTATGTGTCTTTTTAAAGGAGATATTTGTAGTTCAATTATACATATACTAACCTAGATAAGAGTAGAGATTGACAAAAATATAGAGAAGATATTTCTAATTTCACAAAGGTAATTGTGGAGAAAAGTTAAGATTCCTTTTGAGTTGATTATGTGACTCATAATGATAGAGGTTCTGTAATGGATTGAACAAAAGTTTGACCTAAAAAGGAACAAATATTTTGATATCAAAATTATTAACTGATATAATGTAATGAATAATGACATTTATGATTTAGATTCAAATAAATATATGATATTTTGAATTATTATCATATTATTGTTTTTGAATTTATTCTTCATGATCCAATGTGTTTGATACCATAGTTGACTATATTTAATTCATATTTAATATTGTTTTCCTTCTTAATATAGAAGCATGCTTTTTGATTTTCATAAACTGAGCAAAAAATTTGTGTTGATAACACAATAAATGAAAGACAACAATTACCTATGAAAAATGATAATTATATATAAAAATAATAAATAATTATATATTTCATATTGTTGTAAGTACTCCTTGTTCTTACCTTTTAAAATCAAATTAAGTAAATAAAAAATATCAATGTTAATTACTAAATTGTTGAATATCAATAACATCTACACAACATTATTGGTGGCATAAGTGCATCTAGCAATCAGTCTCACTCTTCTACTGAAGTCCACGGTTTAGAAGCTTGAACAATTATTCTCCTTTGAACTTCATCAATCTACACCTTCTTTAATAAGTATTTAAAAAGTTAGTTTAAAGGAGAAAATAAATAACAAAAAAAAAATTCTATAATAAAATAATAGTTATACCCAAAGTAGTTAAAATCAAGAGTATGGGTAGGATCATAGTGAGCTCACAAAATTGTGATAGTGGGATTGTAACACAAATGTACGAATCATAGATCTTTTACTTTTTAATTACATAGGTAATTAAATACAGATTTGATTCTAATCCGTTGGTAAATTTAACATTACTTATGAATTTTACATATAAATTTATTACATACAAAAAAATATATACGAAATTACATATAGATCCAAATCTATATGGAATTATAGACAGATGTCCTGAGTTCAAATTCTTCATACTTACGTACAAGGTTTAATCCGTAGGTGAAAACAAGTAAATATACCATGAAATATATTTTTTTATCAACAAAGAAAATAAGTAAAAGAAATAATATAAAGTATTTGATGGATGTTATAAAAGAAATGAAAAAGATGCACATTAAAAGTGCCTTAATTTGGTTTTGGTTTTATTTTAATTAAATTGAAACTCAGTTCAATGCAATCAAGAAGGTGAAATGTGAAACAAAAAAGACTTTTAATTCTTAATGCGAATGTGTAATTATTTTTGAATTTTAATTGCATTAATTTTGATTTGGTGGGTGTTTTTATTTTAATTGAAATTGAAACTCTTTCAATTAAGAAGGTGAAAGATGTAATACAAAAGACTATTAATTTTAATAGGTTTGGGCTTTGTTTTGAATTTTAATTGCATTAATTTTTAATTCAATGGTGTTAATCAAGTTTAAATTGAATTCATCCACCTAAAAAGATAAATAGTTAGATAGATTAAAATCTGATTTTAAGTACCTTGGTTATACCTTATATATCTTCTATTTTAAATATTTTGAAATATTTCTTTGTACACACAACATCTTTAGTTGTGTTTGTTACATGTTCGTCTTCAAAAATAAATATTTTCAATCATTCCTTTGTTTTCACAACAAGATAAAGTTGACCATGTGTGAAAACTGGACCCAAGAGATACCATCTAACTTTTGAAAGTGATTGACCTTTACTCTTAATATTGTCACTACAAAGCATAGAGATATTGGAAATTGTTTTCTTTGAATTTTGAAAGACAATCCTAAATTAAAAGGTATGAACTTCATTATTGGAATAAATATCTTTTCACAAATGTTTTTTCTCTATGACCACAATCACAAAAATAGAATTCTTAGCCAGATTATTAACTTGGAACCTTGTCTCATAAAAAAGATCATTTGCTTGATCAATATTTCTCAAAAGTATAACAGGTACACCCACTTCCAACTTAATTTATCCTTGAAAATTTAATCTCATCTAAGAATTGTGTAAACCATTTACCTTTCCTGGTCTTCATCCCATTGGTAAGGTGTGTTAGAACTTATATATGTTTTTTCTTCACCATTTATGAAGACAAAATGAAATCATTACTTCCTCTACATATTCAAATGTAGGATAAACTATTGATCCATCATAAAAACATGATGGATTATATTTAATAAAATTTGAGAATACACAAACTGAACTAATGATAATAAGGTGAGTCAGTATTTTTTTACTAAGAGATCTTGTGGTATATGAACAATGTCCTCACAATTTTCATTTAAATCCATATCTCTATCTACCATTTTTAGAATCCAATCAACAAATTATTTTATATATGTGACACTTTCAGTATATGAGGTAGTATTTAATCTCATGTCATATGAAAGTTTTAAAACTTTGCAATTTTTTAATAAATCAGAATAGTTTGTTGTTGACTTGACCACATCATCATATATGCATCATTTCTTTACAACGGGTAAGAACTCCCAAAACAACAACTTTACCACCAAATAATTTTTTACTATTTTCTTCATTTTCAGATTTCAAAATATCTCTCAAGATTCTACCAAAAATGCTTCAAATTCTACCAAAATGCTTCAAAACATAATCTATCTATCATCACTTCTTCATCTCATATAATCAATTTGGTTTCAATTAAAAGTCTAACACAAAGACTTCATTAAACTATATTTCAAGTTGATTCCTTATTCATTAACAGTGGTATGCAAAACCTAAAGTTTGTTATCTTTCCTCCAAAAAGTAAAAAAAAAAAAAAAAAAAATCCCATTTGAAGTTACATTTAAAAAAA
>Ga0209489_107278_pt1 | contig 16700 bp, 16 predicted proteins | sample SiratrowhiteBW_FD_187527 | JGI IMG/M metagenome (GOLD analysis project Ga0209489, IMG submission 187527) | Root nodule microbial communities of legume samples collected from California, USA - Siratro white BW (SPAdes) (version 2) | ecosystem: Host-associated > Plants > Roots > Nodule | place... | reverse complement strand
ATATATTTATATTTATCAGTACCATATTCATTATATGTATATAATTTAATGAATAGAAAACATGCATCATTACTGATAAGCGAAATAATAAACTAACAGATCCTGAATCGGTTGACAACGCTATTGTATCCACATATGCCGATGTAGTTCGTTGTTCATAAGTTCCCTTTATTTCCTGTATAAAATGAATAAAACAGTAAAGTGTAGATTATACTAATAAAACCTTACTCTAACATAAGAAGGTGTCTCATGTAGAGCTTTTTGTTCAGGCCCTAATGATTCTTTGTTCTATAATTCAGGAAATAGATTGATTTGTGTTGACCTGTGATGATAGCAACTCACTCCCTGATGCTACTTGAGCTGTAGTCCCAATTGGAAAGTCTTCAGTGACTTTTCCCATTTCATTCTGACTGCTAATCTCTCTGGCTTTAGACTCTTCATGAAGATCATCCGGCATCTCCTCAAATATGTTCTTTATACGCTGATCTGCAGTTTTGACCCTATAATAAATATTAAACACCTTTCATAAAGTTATTTACAATATTAAAAGTGTGTATACTTTTAATTATAAATAATAGTTCGCCGTTCAAAAAAAATTATAAATACTAGTTTTATAGGTAAAAAGTATAATAGTATTTTCTTTATCAAGAGGTTTAATTTGGGTGAGCCGAGTTTGATTTTAGTCTTATAAAAATTTATACTTTTATTCTAACGCAACCTAACACAAACCTATATGGTATGTTGGGTAAAGAAAATAAATAGAAAAAAAGAGTCACAACCTATATCATTAGTATTTTGGGAATGTGTAACCATTGTGTTAGCTGTTCCCGGAAAATCTCCATCATTAACATCTTTGATTGTACAAGGTATGCACATTTCTCCTTCTTCATTTCCCTGCATAGATTCGGTGAAATCATCGTCTTTTAGGTCATTAATGTTGTTCAAGTTAATTTAGGAATACCCATTACTGGTATATGGTTACTCAAATAATTTGCTCGTTAATTTTTCATCGAACTATAATGAATAAAAAAAAGAAACTAAAGGCATCAAATACAAAAAAAATTTACCGATGAATGTCTTTCATGGAGAGTAGTATCTGTTGGTGATATTGCCATTGATGGTATCCCAAAACCAGGAGCATTTTCAACAATTTCTTGTTCTTCCTCTGTACTTTCTTTGTTTTGTTTTAACTCATTTGATTCAACATCATCTTCATGTTGGTCGTCTTGATCAATCTTAGCATTGTTCTGTGACGAAGTCAACACTCTCCCTTCGAATGATTCTGCTTCAACTACAGTCCCAATTACAGAGTCATCTGTCGTTGGATTCCGATTGCGAATTTCTTCAGCTTCAAAATGACTCAGACCTAGATATAATTTACGTATACCACTCGAGAGATCCTATGAAAGATTAACACCCTCTTCAAAAAGTACTCACAAAGAAAGTGTGTGCTAAAGAATCATAATTTTAAAGATAAAATTTTAAACATATATGTTGTCTTTTGAATAATAAAAATAATTGAAATTCTTGCACAGTTTATATTTCTAAATTATTTAGATCGTTCCTTAATGAATAGACTATAACAGCATTTAGACTCTTGTATATTTTTTAAATAATTATAATCATGATTTTTCAAGCACGTGATATTATTACGTAAAACTAATGCAAAACCAATGCGTACTGTGCAGAAAATATCGTATATGGTACCTTCGATAGAATTAAGAATATCATGGAAACTTTGAAGGGACGAAGACAAGGAAAGTTTTGGACAATTCTTCACCAAACAATCTTTTACAGTAAGAAATTCAATCTCTTGACAAAGGCTTGGAAGTTCAACAAATACTGCAGTTTTCATATTTGGAATCCCAGCTCTTTCATCACTATCCCCTTGGAATACTTGCTCTAGCATACATGCTTCTATGATCACCAGAGCTTCTAACTTGGGTAGCATTTTGGAATTTGAAATGGGGAAGACACATTTCAATTTGTTGCATTGTGTTATCAAAAGTGCTTTTAGCCTTGGGAAAAATGGCTCTCTCTGATTCTTTGCATCCTCACCAATTATCTGTTTTAATTCATTGCATCTAGATATGACAAGTGTATGCAAATATGGTAGGCATTCCAGCACAGAACCACAAAATATTACTTCAGTTTTTTCACATCCCTCAATTTGTAACTCTGTAACGTTTTGTAAAGTGAAAATAATCTGAGGCGTATCCTTCAAAAGCACAGTCATTTGTTTTGCTATCACATCATTGGCATTGGAGTCATTTACCTGCAAGTGATTCACCATAGTCACAAAATGCTGTCATGCTCCCACTCAAGCTATATACTAAATAAATACAAACCAATCTATATATGTTTTTACTCTATACATTTGTGTTATAAAGAATATTTATATCAATAAATTAGTTTGATATGATGATATGTTATAATTACAATGTGTACACAGGCAGATATAGACATAGTTTTTCAAACTGGTTTGAGAATGAACCACATATAGTATATAATTATTTTTCCTTTGTAAATATATATATATATATATATATATATATATATATATATATATATATATATATATATATTATGATTAAGTTTTTTAATTTTGAAATGCTTAATGGTTTGTATATGTTCTTTTATTGAATTATATTATATGATTTATATATTATGAGAGTGTTACAAAATATATGAAAAAATTCTATAGACTTTTTTTTAAGCATATAGTATATTACGAAAACAACCTGACTATTCAGGTTGATATACTCAGTATTGATTATGCATATTCAATTAAAATCACTTGAATGTATTTTGTGTTTTACTGCATTTTCACACATCAACAAAAAGATAATAAGAGAAACATAAATGTTCTATTATATATCAATAGATAAAATCATTATTGAAAAAACTAATTATATCATATATTTTTTGTTAAAGTTAATCGAATTAAAATCTAAGAAGTGATACACATTTTTCTTTTCAAATTTACAGCTTATAAATATTCTATAGAATGTGCGTAAGGATGAAGTGTTGGGTTTATAGTTACCTAAGATTTTATCAAAATTAACAACAGATAAGTTTTGTTTCGATTGTTCTACCTAAGTGTTGGGTTTATATCCAATGAATCTAAATATAAATTATTTCGAATATAAAGTTTAATAATTCCTTTAAAAGATATCTATAAATATAAGCATATTTTAATTTTTTTTAATCACGGACAATTTTTACAATTCTCATAATATTTTCATAAGCGTTTTTCTTTTTAAAAAATTGTTGTGCGACTATTCTTTCATTAAGAAAAAAAATGTGAACGCACACTCCGTGAACAGGGCTTTTATTTTTACGTAATAAAATAAAACATTATCCTATGTGTTACACTACTTACTAAATAATAAACATCTATAATTTGAAAATAATTTCATCTCTACAAAATATCAAATGAAATTAACAGTAGTTTATTTCTAAAAATGTTTAGAAGTTAAATGCAGACAAAATATTAACAGAGTGTTTATCTAATTAAGATCTAATCGTTATATGATTGTTCATAATTATAAAAGTGCTAAATAAAGCTTTATGCATAAAAAGAATAGAAAAGGTGTAAAATAAGAAGGGGTGAGAAACATACCATGGAGAGAGAAGAGTCTTGCGGTTGATCCTTGGAATCCAAAGGAATTTTGGCAGTTCTCCATTTGTTTGTATATTTATGGATCCAATGTAAAATCTTACATTTCATGGGTTTTGATTCTATTTGTGCCTTGGACTCATCTATGGAAGAAGCACTCTTAACTGACAAACACATGGACTCATCTATAGAATAACCGCTTTTAGAGTAATGAATATGACATCCTTTAACTAATGAATTAACTCTTCCTCTTCAGGCTTATGTTGGCATGGACCAAATATGTATTTTAGCCCATTACAGCGCCTTATTTCAATAGTAGCAAGTTTTGAAACATTTTGAGCAGCAGCTACCGGAAGAATAAAATGTAATTGGGGACAATTGAATATATTAAGATAGGCTAAATTTGGAAGCATTGGAAGAATAGTGGTGTTATCATTACAAACATCAATTATTTCTTCTCCTGAATCTTTACTTTCATTTTCATCTCTTATTATACCTTTCAATTGTTCGCAATCTTTTATCCGCATGCTCTCCAACAAAAGTAGGCTTTGTATAGTCGACAACTCAAACAGAGATGTTAACATTGGACATCCCCATATAGTCAATTGCTTAAGATTGTAGAGTGATATCTTGCACTTAAACAATGTGCCTTCTAAATGTATGCAATTACGTATATCAACTGATTCTGAATTTTTTAGAAGTTTCAACTTGGATAAGGCATTTTGTACACGGGAATCAATGTTGTCAATTAGGCATTTGAGTGTGGAAATGTCTTGCAAAGTAATGTTCACTAGATTTGTTGTACCTTCATCATCAAGACAGATAATCTCAGGTATCATATTTTTCCATACTCCTCTAAGTCCTGTTAAACAAAGAATTTCTGCATTTTGTGCTAGATTCTTGAATGTCTCTATAGAAAAAACTTCATCTGCCATGAAAATCTCCAGACAATTCCTTTCCCGCCGCTCCCTCCAAGAGTAGTAGCCAGAACCATCCGATATACAAAACTTTTGATAGTTAGAAAGCTTTACATTATGACGCATTTCTGAAACGGCTTTGTTAGTATTCTCACAATACTTAAGGATTTAATGAAGTCATGCAAGACATGACCAGCAAGCCAAAGCAAGCAAGTGAAAATCTGTTCTAGGCTGTGTCTTAGTGTGAGTGAGTATGATTGGCCGTGAAAGAGAACCTATGCACATCTAAGGAGAAATTCATTAGCACATGGGTTAAATGATTTAAATCAAACCATAAAAAGGTTTTAACTTCAGTTAAAAACAGTTTTGGAAAATAAGATAGTTAAAACAGTTTTGGAAAATAAGGTACTGAACTATTATGAACTGATTTCAAGTTAAGCCGAATCAATTTATTCGTGTCTGAGCATAACTGAATTAACAGTTTTTGGAAAAACAAAGTACTGAACTATTACAAACTGATTTCAGGTTAAGCCGAATCAATTTATTCGCGCCTGAGCTTAACTGAATTAATTGTTTTTCTGAAAATCTGTTTTGAGCTCTTCTTCTATAAAACAGTAGGTTTTTCAAGTGCGAAAACAAGAAAGAAACAAGAAAAAGAAAGAGCACGAGAAAAGAAAGAAGAGAGATACATTTTCGAAAATCACAATCACTTTGAAATACATTCTGTGAGAAATACTGTGAGAGATTCAGCTGTTTTCATAATAATCAGTTTCGAAATAGGGCTTTTACTTGAAGAGTCAATTCTGTCTAAAAGTGTGCTACTGGGTTTCTTCAAGACTGTGTACAGGCCTTTCTTTCTGTGCCAATCAGGGAGTTTTTCTAAACCCCTCTTGATCCTGTTTGAATCAAGATTTGAGGTGTTTTCATTGTAATTTTGTGAAATTCATTGAACGTTTGTATTGTTTGGGCTTTAGAAGTAAGCCTGTGTTTTCTGCTGAAATTGATTGGAATCTGCGGGGAGCAGATCAATTTGTAGGGTTTTGATTTCTACGGGGAGTAGAAATTGACTGGTCTGGGCTATAGATGTTAGCCTGGGGTTTCTGCTGAAATTGATTGGAGGTTGCGGGGAGCAGTGGATCAATTTGCAGGGTTCTGATTTCTACGGGGAGTAGAAATTGACTAGTTTGGGCTATAGGTGTTAGCCTGGTGTTTCTGCTGAAATTGATTGGAGGCTGCGGGGAGCAGTGGATCAATTTAGCAGGGTACTGATTTCTACGGGGAGTAGAAATTCGTTGATTAATTGTATGTGAACAATTAATTGAGTTAGTGGAACTTTCTCTACAAGTTGTGCAGAGAAGACTGGATGTAGCCCTGTGTGATGAACCAGTATAAAATTGATTGTGTCTCTTCTTCTTGAACCCTTTTCTTATAATCTTGATCTGTTCTTGCACTGCACACTGAATTAAAAGATTGAATTAATTTTAGGTAATCTTTATAAAACTGGTTTAAGTCCTCTGCTGAATATTGATGTGTGCATTGTAACTTGAATTGTGTGTTGATTCTTATTATTCTATTGTAGCTATTTTTGAAATTTTGATTAACAGATTCTTTCTTTTCAAATATTGAATTACACATAGCATTAACTGGAAATTGACTGCATTGCTGGAAAACTGAATAATCTGTAATGTCACATCAGTTTTAATTCTGAACAAATCTGATTTGAGAGTTGTTCTGCAATGTTAAGAATATGAGTTGCTGCATACTTAAGAGTTCATTACTGCAGTGTGATTCTTGATACTTTTGTGTGTTTGATCCTGTGCTGACATTACTTTGCATCAATTACTGGTGGTAGGAAACTTTATCAGATTTATTAATATTGATTCAAATCAGTGTAGTGCTGTTTTAGAAGTCTTAAATTAGTATTTTGTAATACTGCTCTTCTCTGCTCTCATTCAAGTTTGATTTTTTGTATGTTTCTGTTCTGAGTGTATTTTGAAATTAAAACAGTGTGAACCTGACCTGATTAATGTTCTGCTGTGAATTTACAATTCAGTGTGATTGAGAATTTGCCGTGTGCTTATATCTGTCAGTATAACAAATTGATTCATTAGTGTCTTGAATCAATTTATTTCTTTACAGTACTCTATATCTTTAATACCAAGATTCATTAAAGTTTTTCAGATTGCAAAAACTATTTTCAAAGATCTAAATTGGATAAAATCTTTCAAAGTTCAATTCACCCCCCTCTTGAACTCAGCCTAAAACGTTTTTAGGCTTCACCAATGAATTGCCATTCTTCGAATGTAGTTCATCTTTCAATCACTTGATATGAATTGTTCCTTTCGAAGTCACAATGAATCAACTTCAACAATTTAAGTTTCACCAATTTTGCAATCTCTTTAGGCAATTCATCCATTGCACACCTAACCAATTCAAGAGTCTCAAGGCCCTGTAGGATTCCAAGAATAGAGATGTCACTTAAGATGAATCCTTTAAGGTATAAAGATCGGATATTGGTCAACGACTGAATTGACTGTGGTGATAATGTTACTTTTTCATAGGTTATGTTTGATAAATGCAAAACTCGAAGCCCTGCTATATTTTCACAGAATGAATTTGGGACTTCCACATAACCACTGTCTCTTAAGTAGACAATAAGAATATCAAGTTTAGATCCATCAAACTGGGAGGAAAACAGATTCATGCTCTTTCCTTCACATAACAAATACTTAATATTCTTCCCTTTTTCAACCATTCTCATTTGATTCTTGTTAGATGTATTCACTGTCACAATCTCCTTGTTAGCTATTGATAAAGCCACTTCCCGAACTAAGTCATGCATTTTTACTCTTCTAGATTCACAATTCAATAATAAACATGAATCTATGAGTTTGTATTTTGCTGCAATAACTTCTTTACGACATGCAGTGTAACTGTAATCATCCTCAATTTTCTCAATGAGACCCGCTCCTATGGCAAGTCTGACTAAAAGTTCTTCAGGTATTTTCTTCATCTTCTCGAAACACACTGCATAAAAGGAACAATTTTTGTGTTGTTTTATTCTTCTTATTGTCATAGCTATACTTTAGACATGTATAAATTTTTCTCAAATTTTCATCATCACCACTTATGGGCATGGACCATTGCAAGGATTTTAAGGCTACATCCCATTCTTCCACATGTTGTTGGCCCTTTAAACTACCAGCGATAACTGCAATTTCAATTGGCAATCCTTTATATTCTTTGGAAATTTTGTGACCTTTTTTCAAGGATACTCTTAGAGGAACTACCACTTAAACCAGCATGCTTTTTGAACAATATCCATCCATCTTCCTCAGGTAAGATTTCAAGTTGAATTATCTTCTCACATCCGATTTTGTTGCATGTGCTCATATTGCGGGTGGTCACAAGAATTCTACAACCATTGCAATTGTCTTTAAATGGAATACCTATTTCATCAAAATTGATATCTCCCCACACATCATCTAGAATTACAAGTATTTTCTCACCTTTGGTCAATCTATCCCACAACATTCTTGGCCTCTCTGATGCAGTATAATCCTTCAATGACAGTCCTAATGGTCCTGCAATATCATCTTGAATCTTTTTTGTATCAGTATTATTAGATACTGTAGTATCAACGACTTGATTAAAACCGTTCGATTTCTTTAGCTCCTGACCCATCTCTTTTGCTAATGTTGTTTTACCAGTGCCCCCCATCCCTTGCAGTCCAATCATATAGTTGTTGTCATCTGTCAATGCTTTAAAGAGTTCTTGACTTTTTAACTTTCTACTTTCAAAAGAAATGTAATTTTGAGAAGAACAATATTCAATGTCTGGAATATCACGAGTGATTGTAACATTTTCGAAGTTGGATTTCATCATGAGTCTTTTAATCTCCTCTCTCTTACTTTCCAAATCCTCCCCCCTACTATATTGCCATTTGCAGTTAGGAAGCCACCCAAAAAAACATTTCTCTTTAATTTTTGTGTCTTCTTCAATAAGCTCTGTAGCTTGCGTTAGCCAAAGTGTGACATCTCTTCGTATGTTATCACTTCTTCTATTTGCCACTCTAACATTCTCTTCCAATGTTTCCTTTTTTGCTATCAAAAGTTTCCTTTCTTTTTCAAAGTCCTCAGTAATGCATGCGAAGCAACAAATATAACGTGATTGTTCTAGTGTTGCATTAATCAATTTCTCGAAAATTGACTTTGCCAATTCAGATGCAATGCCCTCCATCTAAATAAAATTAAATACATGATAGTTAATTTCTAATAAAATGTCAATTTGTTTAATGTATTAAGGAAAGACTACGATACATTTTCATTATCTACAGACATGAAATACTTATAATTCAAAAAAAAAATATCATTTGTATATCGATTAATGGATACATGTAACGCAATTAGTTAATGCATAATGGCTACACTTTTTAGGATGTCAAATAAATTATTATGTAATGATAAAACATATTTAAAAGGAGTTAATAAAACAAAGGTAAAACAAAATTGTGTACCTATAAAGGTAATAAAAAAATTTAAATGGTGAAAATAACTGTATTTATATTTTGTTATTAGATAATTTTAATATGTAATTTGGAGAGTGAGATGCTATTACTATTCTTTTACAATGTATAAAAAATATCAATTTTCAAATTATTTAGGTCTTAAACGCAAGGCCTTCCTTTCATAGAGAAGTTCAACACCCCTAATCTCGAAGGCAGCAACACATTAAGGATAAATACAAAGAGCTCTCACAGATCTGGTAAAACAGGAGCTCGATGTTGACCATCTTGAAGGGGAAAGCACAAAATAGAGATATACATCAAATTTATCCATTCTGAGGAGATTATTTTAAGAGTAGAAATTTTGGTAACATAGATAAATTCGAAATATAAGAACTTAACATCCTCCAATGTATGAAAAATCATCTATTGCGTTAAATATAGCTACAAGAAATACTATATAGCTACAAGAAAGTCAAAAAGACATGGAATGCCATTACAACCACACGTGAAGGCTCATACGCTGAGCGCTAAGAAAGACAACTAAACTATAAAAGTAATAAATGATATTAAATATAAAGACAATTTTAACTTTAGATAAGATGTTTGAGAGTTCTCAAAAACTCATCAATGGTCCTCAAAACTTAGTTGAGGATGTCAAGGCTCAACATAATACAAAGATAGTTGGTAGTTTTCCATGATTATGGGAGCCCAAAGCAACGTAGAGGCATAAAAACATTACCATCATAACTATAGATCATATGTTTGGATCCCCTTATTAAAAGAGACCATATCCAAACTTTTTTTACTTTAAAAGTTTGAAAGCTAAAGTAAGGTAAGATTCTTGAATCTTTTAAAGGCCTATTTAGATAATTTTCTCTATAAAGAATAATAGAAGAGAAAAATATGAAAATATTTGAATTGAGAGAAAAATATTTTTATATAACTTCTCCAAATTTTTATTTTTAACTAATGCATAAATTGCAACTTACCTGAATATTTTCATTTTGTTATAGTAGGAATACTATAGCCTTTTATAGATATTCATTTATGGTTAGACATAAGAGACGGAAAATAAACTAATCATCGTGGATACTGTTCGAACTCGTTCAATTATGATAGAATCCACATTCATCAAGTATGGTATGTGTAGTAATTAATTTTTTTAAATTGCATATGAGGACTGAAATGGTATGTACATTTCCAACCCCGTCCCAATGCCCATTTTTAATCTCATATTCATATCCATTTTAAATTATTAAAAATTATTAAAATATTCAGTTTATTAGGTAACTAAAAAACTGATATTCATTGTTCTCTTCGGTCATTTATTTCATAACCCTCTTAGTTCAACTAAGTTCACATGATTATCACTAAAGTTAAGGTTGATGAATTTAAAGAACATGTTTGTTCTCTTCGGTCATTTATTTCATAACCCTCTTAGTTTAACTAAGTTCACATGATTATTATTAAAGTTAAGGTTGATGAATTTAAAGAACATGTTTATAACGAAATAACAACCTGATAGTAATTATAAGGTGAAGAATATATTTTGTGGGATGGGAATGCAATATTTAAGGATACATGCTCATCCTACAGGTAACATATTATACAGAGAAAAGAGTATACAGAGAAAAGAGTATGTAGGGTTGAAAAAATGTCCCTAGTGTGAGTTATCACATTAAAAGGTGAAGACAATGATCAAAACAATAATGATAAGATAACAAAGGACAATCCCTTCATGAATAGTTTTTGTATATATTCCCATCATTCCAATGGTTAAAGTATTTGTTTCTGAATCCAAGTGATCCTAAAAACCATAGATCACATGCTAATGGGAGAAAATGGCATGAACTACTTTGTCATCTATCTAATTCTTTGAAAGGTAGATCACTGCTAATGAGTTTCCCTAATTTTTGGTTAACTCCCAACTTTTTACATCTTGAAATTGAACTTTAAATATTAAAATATGTGGAAAGGAACGTGGATAACAATTATTTCGAATATTTGGAACCATATAAATAGGGTCATTTTCCATCAAAGAAAGGTTGATACAGAGGAGTATGGTGCATGACCCAAATGATACTTAGTTATGATTGAAATATAAAAAATCAGGTGTAATTTTGTCCTACCAATTGGTATCTATATCCTGTTAAGTACAAGAATTTTACCTTACATGGGCAGTTACCATTGGAGACTTTTCTGCATAGTTCGTCACTTTTGCAACACATGTTTCTGGAATTGAAGTATGCCTGTACTTTTACATATATTCCAGGGACTTCAGCTTCCTGTAGGTGGATTTTCAGAAGAAATTTTTGTAATATTTAAAATTTCTTTAGATTTATTTCTTTTGTTGGTGTCAGAGAGGCAACCACTTGATCTTTATAAGTGTTGGGCCTTGTATTACTTTGGCCTTTGACTTGAATAGGACTGGGTTCAGGATTGAGGGCCTGTTTTATAGTCTCTGGATTGATAGTGTCAAGTTCAAGAGATTTTTCTGCTTCTTCCTTTGTGTAGAAGCCTTTGAATCGAGGATTATTTATTCCTTCTTTTGCTATGCATAATTATTAAAACAAATTATATTCCACTAGATTTTTTACTGTTACAGTCAAAGTTTTCTTTTATCATGGTGGTATCACCACGCTTTTCTCGCAACTCTGATATAAATTCTTCTATTATGGGGGAGAGTTGAGTATTATCTGAGATTAACAGATAATCTTTTGTTATGGTTAAGGATCTATTTTCATTTAATATGAAATCTAATCCTAATACTAACTTTTCTTGTGCAGGGACTAAATCCATGACATCAATTTTTGGAATGAATATTTTCTTTCCGAACAAATCGCAATTTGTTGATAACTGGATAGTTATATTTTTTTATTTGTAAATTATTTTCCATAATTTCTCCAGACATTGTTCTTGTTCTAATAGTTTTACTACTTTGAGTAATATTTTGTTCTGGGGTTATGGATTTGCAGATAATTGTTTGTGTACAACCTGTGTCAACTAGGGCTTGTACTATCTTTTCCGTTTTTTCAAAATTATTTATTTTTGGAAAATTTAGTTTTACCAAAATCCTTAGATTTCTAATTTTATTTTTGTTACAGATTAATGGAATACAGTCTTGCTGTGTAGCCATTAAAGAGTTATTTATCTCATCATTTGATGTAAAGGCTTTTCTTAATGAGTTTTCGTAATTTTCGTATAGAAAATTGACCGTGTTTTCTAAAAGTATTTATTCTATTTTCTAAATTTGATATCCTACTGGATATTAATTTATCTGAATTTTTTTCTTCCTTTTGTTCCGGAAAATTGGTTTTGTAATTTGTTTTTAGACATTTTCTACAAAAATTTTTATAAAAAAGCGAACAATGGGCTCTATTATTTTTATGTGGATACCTATTGCAGATATTACAAGCTATATGGTCTGGTTCAACAAAGTATTGTATCTCGTAGTTACAAGATTCTTGTTCTATTGTTAAATTCTTTAGGCCGTATCCTAATTCGTCTAACATTTTACCATATTTATTAAACTTGTCATCTATTCTATAGATGTTTTCGAATTCGTTATTAGTGAATTCATTTATTATTTGATAATCCTTTTGGTTTTCTTCTTCGTCAGAAGTTTGATCTGACCAACTGATTATGGAATATATTTCTGAATCTGTTGAGACTGATTCGTCTATAGGAATTAAGTTCATCCTACAGCTTTTTATCAATTCTGCTTCTCTTGTAAACAGATTTGCTTTGTTGGGACAGTCTCTAGAATAATGTCCTGTTTGTTTACAGGCATAACATTCTAGTGGTTTTGTATAACTTTTATCCTGTTGGATTTTTCTGACATGTTTGTCTTTATTCAGGGTCGGTTTTCTTGCATTAGAACTCCTAACAGAATATCTTCTAGTTTGTTGTCTTTTCTTAGGAGGGGGTTTATATTGGGTTTTTCTTCTCCTAACCTGTTTGTTATACTGTTGTGGAGTATAGATTTGTTTGCAGATATCGGCATCTGCTAGCTTTAGCTGTTTGTTTATAGCTATGTTTGTACAGGTATCCTCCATTATCTTCATGATATGTTGGATTCTTACCGTTAAATTATTCATTGTTGGTTCAATTAGTTCATCATTCCAGCTTTCTCTAATTCTTTGTCCTAGTTTTCCTGGAAGTTTTAGGAATAATTTTTCGCCTAAAGATCTATCCATAAATCCTCCGGCAGTTGCAGCATACATTAAGTAATCTTGAACAAATTCTTTAATGTTTCCGAAATAACTTATAGATAATCTTTCTAGATTACCTAAGTAAATTTTTTGTCTAATAGTGTTTCCATCATTTACTGATTGAGCAGTAAATAGTCTTTGTATTAGACTTACAAAATTGTAAATATTTGGTCCTGGTTCAATCAAATTATTTTTAATGATTTCTGGATGGGTCTGTTTAAATGATTCCCAGCATGCTTTTGCTAGATCTCCTAAATAGGTTTTAGCTCTAGCTATCATTTCATTACTATCATTTACCTGGGGTTCATGATGTAATTTATAATTTCTAATTACAGCAGAGGACCATTGTTCTATGTAATTCGTTAATAATTGAGGATCTATGTTTCCTATATTGAGCAATAGATTCGGAATGTTAAAGGATGGTTCAATTGGTATCCTTTTCCCTTTTGATTTTATATTTTCTCCTTTTGTATTATCAAAAGGTGTTAATATTTGTTGTCTAGGAGGAAATCCTAGATTATAATTTTCTGTGTGATAATCATATGACTGATTATACATTCCTGATATGCTTTCATCATCTGCCATAAATCCTTTATAGATTTGGTTTGAAGATTCAGACCAATTATCTAATTCTTCAAAGAATTCTGATTTTTTATTTTCAATTTTATACCATTCTTCTAAATCAATGGTATTTATGAGATTTTCTATTTCGTTTTCAGAAATACTTTCTGTGTTTTCAGGATTCAAAATTTTTTCTTCGTATCCGGAGAACAAATTTTGTTTATATAGAAAATCTTCATTTTCGTCATCAGAATCTTCATCATCTTCTATCAATTTATTCATAAAAGCTGATGAATTTCTATGAGGCTCTGTTTCTTCTTCTTCATTGATTTGTGAATTATTAGTGTTTTTATAATTCGTAAATCTAATGGAAAGAGATTGTCTCCTATTATTTAGGATAGCAGTCTGAGCAGTGGTGACAATTGGATTTGTAAAAGAAGAGTTTATATGGGTTTGCCATTCATGTCCTTGATTTCTAGTGGAATTAAAGGTTTCTAGTGGTAAAAATCTAATCCCGTTTGATTCTAGGGAAGTCATTATAGGATTAGTGTTTATTCTATATCTTGGAGATATATGGTCACTAATTCTTCCTATAAAAGTGATATCTAGATGTAGATTGTTTCCTACAAAGTTTTCACCAAATCCTTGTGTTTGTACTTCAAGATATATATTATTAATAAAATCTTGGAGGTTTAAAGTATAATTTGGTGCTATGTAGATTAAACTAATGTTTTGGTTTAAATCTACTTCAATTATACCAATAACAGCTTGAGAATTATTATCCCTAAATCGTTGGTCAAAAAGGGCTAAGAATGCTCTAGCTCCTATGAAGGATCTAGTAAGTACTCTTATTCCTATCATTATAAGACCTAGATGGACATATCTTCTTCTAGTTGCTAGAAGTTGTCTGCCAGTTTGTTCTGAAATTAACCTGATGATCTGGTGTTGGTTATCTGGGAGGTTAAAATCATCCTATCTTCTGTATCTATATAAACTAGTTCTATCAGTAGATAACCAGTTTAAATTATAGATTTGTCTAGGATTTAATGAGTTAATCCTATCATTTGTACTTATATCGATATTGTTATTAATATCAACAATTTCTTCTAGTTGCCTAGAGCTTTGGTTAGTTCTTCTAAGTAACCTATCTAGAAGACTTGGGTTTTGGTTTATAGATTCTGAACGTTGAGTATGTCCAGAAATTGTTTGTGAGGTTCCTGTGAAAGGAATTGTAGTAGTAGATGTTCTACTCATTATTTCTTTAGCCTAGGTTTTGGTAAAATGAATTTGTTATTTGAGATGTTAGAACTGGATGGTCCCAACTTTAGTTTATTAAGTTGATTAGAAATTTTTTCTAAATCTTTGTCGATTATTAGCTTGGCTAATAAATTTTCTAATTTTTCGTTTGTTTGTTTTACCTTATTAATTTCAATGATTAGAGTATCGTTGATTTTATAAGGTTCTTCTACTTTTTCTTTAAGATATTTTATTTCCTTAAGAATAAGGTTTTGAGTTTGTGAAATTGAAGAGAGATGTTCGCACAACTCTTCTTGATTTTTTATAGACAACCCTGTCTTTATAGTTTCCAGTTTTTGCTTTAGGCTCTGATACCAAATGATGAGTATGATGCATGACCCAAATGATACTTAGTTATGATTGAAATATAAAAAATTAGGTGTAATTTTGTCCTACCAATTGGTATCTATATCCTGTTAAGTGCCTAAAAACGTTAAAATAAAGAGAATTGCTTAGTATAGTTGATGTGAAGGTTTGACAACAAAACTCTGATGTAATTTTTGAGTAGTGTAATGTATACATTATTTTTTAGATAATTATACTTTTGTTTCCAATGAATTTCGCATGGGAAGGGGGAGTTAGTGTACAAGGTATCTTGATTTCTGTCTCCACTAATTGGTTGCGCAGGACAAGTCTGCTACAAACTCAAAGAAAGTGGTCTGTTGGATAGTTTGCAGGTTATATATGTCGATGACAAGGGCTAAAACTATTATACTTGCACATAGGGTGTGGGACTTTATATCAAAATTCTGAACTTTGTAAGATGCAGCAAATAAATGGACTAAAACAAGTTTTGTTATTACAAATTCTACTATTCAATCTTTTGTATAAACCAGATTAGTTAGAAACTAAAAATATCTCATATTTATATTTTGTATAAAGAATGAAATTCTTATAATTTAATTTAATTTATTTATTGTTAACTGTCAATATTTAATTTTGTCCGAATAATCTTTTTAATTAAAGTATAATAATAAAAATAAATAAATAAGAACATAAAAGTATATTTATTAGTTTAAGTTATCTTAAAAAAATAAAAAAAATAAAAAATAAAAAATAAAAAAATTATAAAAAATTAAATTTTTTCATTAAAAAATATAAATTTTAAAAAAATAATAATAAAATAAATAATTAATAATAAAAAAGCAAAAATAATAAAAAAATAATAAAAATATCTAAATTAAAATAACAAAATTTTTTTTAAAAAATAAAATAAATAAATAATAAAATAAACAAATAATACAAAATTTAAAAAAAATAATAATAATAATAAAAAAGAAATTTTTTCAATTCCCTAACTTCCAAAACTCATAAAAATATCTGCCATCTCCAATTTTTTCTCTAACAGAACTTTTCAAGTGCACTCATAAGAAAAAAAAAAAAAAATTTTAAAAGAGACACGGATCATTTGGAAAAGAGGACACGTATACTGGAGAAAAAACAAAGAACACAGGTTCAGAAAGAAAAAAAAAAAAAGGAAGAGAACATTGAGAAGAGAGAACGAAGAAGACACCGAAAAAAAAGACTTCATTTGTTATTATTTTACTAATTTTTGAGATTCTCGGTACAATCCTTCATTCATTGCATAA
>Ga0209489_107277_pt1 | contig 16701 bp, 9 predicted proteins | sample SiratrowhiteBW_FD_187527 | JGI IMG/M metagenome (GOLD analysis project Ga0209489, IMG submission 187527) | Root nodule microbial communities of legume samples collected from California, USA - Siratro white BW (SPAdes) (version 2) | ecosystem: Host-associated > Plants > Roots > Nodule | place: USA... | reverse complement strand
CTAAGTTCTAGACCAAGCTTCAAATCTTCATGAATCTTCATGCTTTCCACATAAGATCATAGGTCTTGAACTTCTTCACACATGGTTGGCTTCATCAAATTACTGCAGCAGTCCACTGGTGCTAACACAAAATAATCCCATTAGTCACATTGGTAAACCACAATCAACAAAACCAAAAACCTTAAATATCGTGTTCAACTTTATGGTTGGCTGAGTATCACTTTTGAATACACAAATGCCCCAATGATGGAACCACTAAAGTGTGTGTAGTTTTGGAACACAAACATGTGTCTTAGTGGTGAAAACACTAAGTGGTTAGCTCAGTTCAAATAAGTAGTTCGCTGTGTGTAATTTTGGAACACACAGATTTGTTTTAGTGGTGAAAGCACTAAGTGGTTAGCTCAGTTCAAATAAGTGGTTCGCTGTGTGTACTTTTGGAACACATACATGTGTCTCAGGGGTGGAATGTCTGAGTGGTTCGCTCAGTTCAAATAAGTGGTTCGCTATGTGTACTTTTGGAACACACACATGTGTCTCAGGGGTGAAATGTCTAAGTGGTTCGCTCAGTTCAAATAAGTGGTTCGCTGTGTGTACTTTTGGAACATACACAGGTGTCTCAAGGGTGAAATGTCTAAGTGGTTCGCTCAGTTCAAATAAGTGGTCGCTATGTGTAGTTTTGGAACACACACATGTGTCTCAGGGGTGAAATGTCTAAGTGGTTCGCTCAGTTCAAATAAGTGGTTCGCTATGTGTACTTTTGGAACACACACATGTGTCTCAGGGGTGGAATGTCTAAGTGGTTCGCTCAGTTCAAATAAGTGGTTCGCTGTGTGTAGTTTTGGAACATAAACATGTGTCTCAGGGGTGGAATGTCTAAGTGGTTCGCTCAGTTCAAATAAGTGGTTCGCTGTGTGTAGTTTTGGAACACAAACATGTGTCTCAGGGGTGGAATGTCTAAGTGGTTCGCTCAGTTCAAATAAGTGGTTCGTTGTGTGTACTTTTGGAACACACACATGTGTCTCAGGGGTGGAATGTCTAAGTGGTTCGCTCAGTTCAAATAAGTGGTTCGCTGTGCTCACCTAAATGGTTTGTTCAGTAATTTTGAATAAATATACCACAAAATGCATCCTTATACCAGAAAGCCCACCACGATCTTTCTGTTATAAGGATGTTGTTGTCGTCCGTAAAGGAAGAAAACTTGGAAACCAGAAACCCAGAACACTGCAACAAACCATTTTTCCGCATACATGCATAACCACCAAGCATAAATAATGCACATAAACGACTTCTACAACAAGGCACAGATGCAAACCAACAACCAAAAAGCACACCAATATATGATTCTTCAACATAAAAAAGACAACACATTCACACCAGTAACCATAAAAAGCACACGAAGAAACGATTATTAAACATGAACGAAACACTCATACAAAAACCACCAACAATGTTTCGTACCAACAACGGATGAGAGACCACCAATGTGACGGTGGATTGGCGGCTGGAAAACGAAGGTGCTAATGGAAAAGGAAGGCAACAGTGGAAAAGGAATGCGACGGTGGCAGAAGGAACGCGAATCTTGTTGTTTCCTCTGTTCTCTCTCCTTCAGAGCATGCGGGGTAAATGAGTGCAATGAGAAAATGAGATATGTTTTTCCCTCTCAAATTGCCTTGCATTTTTCAGATGGCAAATGACAAAAGACACCCTTTGCAAAAAGACAAACATGAACCACGTAAGCAGAAAATCATTTTGTTTTCTCTTTCTTTGCCACGCAGGACGACACTGCCATGTCGGAGTGTCAAATGGAAGTAAGAAAAAAACCAGTGTCAAAGTATCATTTTCCTTTATGTAGTATAATATTTTGCAAGTTTGTTATAGAAATTAGCTTATTAAACCACCCTGTATATCTTATGTAAACAGCCTTTCTATTTCGTATTTAATTTAATTCTTTTACTAATAAAAGAAAAAACACTTTCTCACGATTGCTGATCATGATGGTATTAAGTTCTACGATTTATATTGATTTTGTTCGTTTAATTAAAACTAACGGTATTAGAATAGACATTCTAGGCTCCAAATATGTACATACAAGTAAGTGACTTCACTACCCAAAATTTGATTTTGAATATTTTTCTTTTCAAAATTTTTTTCATAATTTTCTTTAATAAATTATAATAGCGACTCTTACTTTTTCAAATAATACTTTGTCATCTTCATCGTGAAGCTAGTTTTGACATCCATCTTTTTTAAAAAAATAAAAAAGAAACCATGGAAGATAACATCATTGTTGTGAAGGAAGTGGTCGGAGTATAGTTGTTGTGTTGGTTATTTACTTTGTTCATCAAATGAAGTAGAAGGTATGTTCCAAAAGCAAGGGTAGATACTAATTGCTCAATAATTTATATTGTAAATAATATTGGGTTTGTAACTTATAACAATAATTTATATATCAATGAGTTGATTAAGACTTAGAAATCTACGCTATTATACGATCTGATATAAAAATCATAGCAAATCTTCTTTCCTTTACTTTTATTTATATTATTACAATGTACTAACTAAAATGATAGGAGATGGTTGACAATTCGTCTGTAGTTTAAAACCATTGTCTTGACCAAAATGATACTTTCTTAAAAGTTTTTGAAAAAATTAACTGATCTCTCCCATCTTGTGTTTTGAACACATTAGATTCTTAGTATTATTTGTTTTCCTTTTGGATTTGTAAAAATCAGTTGAATGATCATGCGTAGATGATGAAAACCCTATTTGAGAATTATAAAATGTGATGCAAATTCATATGACGAAAATACAGTTTAGGATTTGATATAACAATATTAGCATAAGTGATAAAATTCAAAAACTTTGCTTTAGAAGTGCTTATGGGTTATTTCACACGGACTTCTGAAGGTCAACAAGAGACACAACAGCGAAAGTTGCTTTATATGGGCTTTTATCTTCTGATTTGGGGTAAAACATCCGATGTTCCGTTCATGCCTAGGTGTCCATGATATATATTGTTGGTATTTGATCTCTTATTGTCCAATCCCAAAAGTCAAGGTGAATATGAACGGCACTGCTGCTTCAATTGTGCATAAGGATGCACAATGCTTCCAGATCTTCACTAAGATGGAAGCAGAGCCCAATTGCAGTTGTTACTATGATGGAACTGCAGCTGAAATACGGTAGCTACCTGTTTCCTTCTATTATTGAAAACTTGCGCTTCCGAGCTGTCAAATTTTCGCCATCCATCATTGTTAAGTTTGATGGTTGTAGATCTTGCTCATATACCCAGCGATACCCATATTTCTTCACATCCACCTCAACAAATTCCTGTTTCGTTTTCCCGAATTCGTTCCCACGGATAATCAATTTTGAACATTTCAAAGTAATAACACCATTATTAGATGGGCGCCACAAATTAATCTTTCGCCCATCCATCTCTTGACGAGAGACATAAAACAGCCACATATGATCTGACTGGTCAATGACTACATCTGCTCTCAAATCGACTGGAAGTGCTTTAGACCGAAAATGTATTCTTCGAGAAATCATTTCCCTTTCATTGCCTGCATAGAATATTGCACAGCACACAACACCAATCCAATTATCGTCATGCATAACAGGAGAGGTATCAATCTGTATGAAATTGTCCATGCTCACAAACTGATGGTTGAACCACTTCAGTATTTCACTTCCAGGGATAACAACATCAACACATCGACAGAATGTAGTGGATGTAAGACATCTGTATTGGTGGGTCGCCTTGTATCACGACAGACTTATGCGTTAGTAGCTGTTTTCCTACACAAAAAATAGATTTAAAGAAGGAAAGTGGAAGGAAGGAGCATTCAAACCTGAAAAATTTGTGTCATCCACGAAACACTCATGCTAGTGCAGCGTTCTCTCTCAACTAATTTTGGACAGTTGAAAATCATTAATCCTGCTATATCTTCAATATTCGGTACTAAAGTTTGGAATGGAGGCATGTAAATTTTTGAGGGCAAGTAGGTTCGTGAAGGGAGATCAGGCAAGTATTTCAATCGCTTGCAATGTTGCAAGTTTAAACAGTACAGTCTGGATAGGTCCTTGAGGTTGGGAAGTGTAGCAAAATTGTTTCCCTTCAAATTTAGCCTTTCTAGGCAACTTAACTTTCCAATGGCATCAGGTATTTGAACTAAGTTACAGAAGCTGAGATCAAGATCACGCAAACAAGGGAGAGTATGAGAGGAGGGTAGCAAACAACTGACTGAGTCCCTTCGTGCGCTGGAACTCAACAAATCTAGAGGCCACAAAAGCAATTTTTTTATGAAAGAGGATGTTGATCGGGAGTCAATAGGAGCTTCAACTAAACAAAGCTTTTTCAAATGCTCTGTGTTATTTGGTTCATCTAATAACTCATTATTATACAGTTTTGAACAGCCAGAGACATTCAGATACTCAAGAGAATTTAGGCCCAATATGGTATTGGGTAAGCTTACTAGGCTTGTGCAGTTTTTCAAATTCAAAATAGTAAGCTTTGTCAAAAGACCGATGGATTGATTGATTTTTCGGAGTTGTATGCATCCTTCAAGATCTAGCCTTTCAAGGTTTGGGGCATTTGCAACATCTGGCATCTCAACTAGGTATACCGAGAAAGAGAGATTCAAACGCTTCAAATTGTAAAGGGGCTACATTGATTTGGCAAATAGAATACAAAATTAATAATGACATTTGGATTTTCTTTCATTAATTTAAAGAATAAAGGAAATAAAAAGACAGAGTTTATCATTTATACACTACCTTTGTGCCTTCCCATAGTCGTTGAATACTGCTCCCAATTAAGTATAACTCAACTAGTTTTTGTGGCTGAAAACTTGGAGGCAAACACTCAAAAGGATATTTGTTCCAATAAAGATATCCTAGTTCACTCGAAAGATCATTGAGACCTCCTATAAAGTCCACATTCCGAAGCCTAAGGAACTTAAGGTATTTAATTTTTGATAGACCATCCGCCCTCCCTGGTTTTCCAGAAGTCTTCCACGGTTCAAGATCTATAGCTTCAAGATTTTCAGTTACCTACAACATTATGCAGAAAGAATAACATTGTTACATTTTTCGAAGGGTTTACATATTCTAGAAAAAAAGAAAAGGTAATATAAGATTTTATACTAAATCTATTAATTTACCTGATTGTCTAACATAAATTTCTGAAAATCTTTGTAATCCCACAACCTACTACACTTTATAGGCTCCTTTGGTGATTTTTCTCTAACAATACACCTGCCCAAGTCCCTCAACAACCTATGCATATAAATTTTTCCATTTTCACATCTTATTAGAGATTTCTCAACCAGAACTTGTAAACCACATTCAGGATGAAATCCACGGAAATTTAAAACTTCCTTCACAAAATCCCAATGATATCGGTAGAGAAAGCATGCAATATCAAGAAATATTTCTTTGTCTTCTTCTTCCAACTGATCAAAACTTATACGTAAAACATCCATGATGTTTCTACTTTTATTATATCTTAGCCTATCCAATGCATTTCTCCACTGTGAGACTTTTCGACCAAACAAAGATGACCCAATTACTTCAATTGCCAAGGGATGGCCTTCAGCATGTGAAAGTATATCACGTGCCAACCTTTCATAATCTCTCAAAATATAATTAACTTTGAAAGCATTTCTACAAAACAACTGCATAGCATTTTGCCGTGTCAATGGTTGGACTTGATAAACATCATCCACTCCATGTGTCCTCAATATATGTTCATCCCTAGAAATTATGATGATTTTGCTCCCTCCACCTAAGGATTCCCGCAACAAAGTGTCTCTATTCCCAGTAAACATCCTTAGTTGTTCAACTTCATCAACATTATCAAGAACTACAAGTGCCCTAGCATTATGCAGCCGAGATCGCACCAGACATGTTCCCTCAAAAGCATTGCAAATCTCTACATTTTTCTCGTTTAGAGACTGGGAAATTAACTGCTTTTGCAAACCTAATGAACTAGAATCTCGATATACTTGACTTACATCATCTATAAAACAACGAAAATCATATTGATGACAAATTCTTTCATATAAAGCCCGAGCAAGAGTTGTCTTTCCTATGCCACCCATTCCACTGATTCCTACAACTCGAACATCATTAACCGATCCAAAACGCAGAAGATTTGTTAATTCTTCAAGCCGAGACTCTATCCCAACTAGTTCATCCTTTGGAAGACTTGAAATTTTGGGACCCAAAATATTTATTATGTTTTGAACAATCTCTTCAATCTGTACATATTGTGGTCTGAAAATTTAAATGAAATGAAGACAAAAACATCAGGCTACATAACAGAGGAAAGAGTATATACATTTATAGGACAAAATAATAACGTAAAAAATTTGATCTTTCAAAATATTATTTTCATTAAACAAGTATACATTTGGACTCAATTTGCATGTTTCCTCCTAAACCTCTGTTTTTACATAATAGCACAAGATAAATCATGACTACCATAAAGAAAGTCCTAGAAAGCTAAGAAAGTGAAATGTCATTAGTGTACAAGCAAAACAACTGTAAAGATGCAGAATGCATTGTAATGGCATGCTTATATAAAGGCTACTGTAATTGAGTTTTTGGGAAGCACTTCCAAACATCAATAAAGCTAGATTTGTCATCAAATCACTTTATAGCTTCTATCATCCAAAACTTCTCCATGTTACTATTATTTGTCAAGTATACATTACCCACATTTTCATTGCTAAACCTCTCTCTGAAAGTCATACCAATAACAAAACATCAATCAGTCTTTTCAACTTTTCCTAAATTACTAACATCACTGAACTTTAGTATATAAAGGGATACTGAATTTCAATAAACAACAGGACTTAGAAAGGACAAATAAATTCACAGGTATATAACTCACTGCATAATAAATATATTATCGTGATCAATCTTGAAAAGAGAAAGGATCGCTCACTTATTTCGGATATCCCAACCAGAGAGATTGGCCACTTTTGTGAGAGCTTCTCTCCATCTCTGAGTTTCCTCCATCTTCTCTCCATCTTCTCTGAATCTCTTTTCGTGTTCTGCAAATGCTTTCTCGTAACATCCACTCTGTTTGCGCACAACCGAAGGATCAACATCGTAAAATATAGGTATAACACGTCTTGGCGAAGTTTGAAGGCAGTTAAGTATCTCTGCCAGTTCACGCAAGCACCAAGTGGAGGAAGCATAGTTCATTGAGAAGACAACAACGAAAACTCGAGAGGATTGAATGGCTTGCAGGAGCTCGGGTGCTATGGATTCACCTTTTCTGAGATCTTCATCATCTTTGAATGCATCGATGCCTTTTCTACGGAGAGCTTCAAAGAGAAAACCGGTGAAGTTATTGCGCGTGTCTTCACCACGGAAGCTGACAAATACATCATATGTGTTAATTGAATGGGATGAAGAAGAGGTGTGATGGATGATGGCGTTTGAAAGCATTTGTGAAAGCAAAACTAGTTGGGAGAGAGATGAGTATTATGAGAATGGCTGTGAAAGTGGAAAGCAAACACTGACGAAATATAAATCCACCCAAGTGTTATGAGGATTTTTGTGTTTTTTGATTGAAGTTTCTCGCACTTCACTTTTCTAATAATTGTGCTTCATCAAATCAATTCATGACATCTTTTTTGCTTCGTCTTGGTCAAGATGGCTCCACTTTTATTCCTCTTTAATAAAAGGTAGTAAGAGAACCATTTCTTTTTGTTACGGTGTTTCCTCCACCTAAGAGAATAAATTATATATAATTTTTCAAATTAACTAAATTTTACAACCAAAAAAGAAAAAAAAAACTTACAGAAATATTTAGTGACTGTTGAAAAATCTCAACCTCCAACAATCCTCCTTCCACAAATTTTTCTCCTACAATCTAAGTTCTCCACAAATTTCAAGTGCATGAGTATTTACGTCCATTTGCATGTAGTTTTGAATGAATTTATAAAAATTGATAAGTAAATTTTCTTAAATAAAAGTAAATAAATAATATTTTGAGTTCTTTTTATTGAAGATAGTTGTTCTTAGTAAAAATGGACTAGAAGGTGGAGTAGGGTTGACTTGAAAGTTATATACCCTTTTCAAGTCAATAAAAGTACAGTATTAAGATGTTGGTCTCTATTTATAGTTATAAATAAAAATTATAATAATTGACTAGAATATTAATCATCATAAATATATAAAAATTGAATAAATGAAAATATATAGAGTACAATAATAATTAAATATGATTTTGATTTAAATATATTAAATTAATCAAAGACAAATCTTTATACTAAACACATGGGTTTCGCTCATATGATAATATAAATTTCATTCTCTTTATATAAACTTAAACACAATTTGTATTTAAAAGATTTTAAATAATTGATAATTTGAAACATTTGAACTGTTTGATAATTTAGAATAAATAACATAATTTATACTTTAATATAAATTTATAAAACAAATTAAAAAAGGAATGTGTGATGACCTTCTCATGCAAGGGAAGCTCCAAAGAGATTAAGCAAGAATGGGTGGAACTGAAAATAGATTGGATTAATCCTTCACTGCTTTCTTTTATTACCTACTGTGTTATTTATAGTCAGGAATTTCTACACCTGTGGATCATGGATTATTAGCCGTGTGATTAGCTATATTGTGTGGTGCAACAAAATATAAACTGGCAGTATATTAATTAATAGAAACAACAAAATATAAATTGGTAGTATATTAATAGAAAAATTGTAAAATTTAGCGTGTGCCATGTAGTGGTTTTGGAACTATGTAGCATAGATATTGGCATAGATATTAGATACGAACACTAGATATGAAACGAATAACAACGATCATGAACATTTTTTCTGACTTTATTCAATCAGGGGAATAGGCCTTGAAGAGATAATTGGATAGACAATCCAAAAGGTGAAGGTAATTTTAATGCAATTGTTGTTTCAATTGTGCATCTTTTTTCTTGGTTTCATTATTGCACATTCAATGCCTGCAGATCTTCACTATGATGGTTAGTGTAAGCCAACTGCTGTTGCTACTTCTTTTTTTCAATTGCCAAAAAACTTTCAACTTCCTAGTCAACGTGCATCACTGTGAAGTTGTAAATCCTGTTCATAATAGATTTAGAAGCCATAAGAACATTCAGTTCCCAGGAGATTTGTAGTGGCTTGTCTTGTTTTAGCATTTCGAATAATCCTATGTAGGATGCTGATATACATTCTCTGTTATAAGAAATCTCGATTGAATTAAAAACTCAGTTAAGACTTAGTTAATTAAATAGCTTTTATTAATAAAATATTCCAGCTGAAAAAAATGCTTAAGGTATATAATTCTTTATGTCAAGATAAAAATACTATTTCGAAAAAAATTCTCAGCCAATCAGAATAAAATGTGAAATACACAGAATAAGATTTACTGTGAACTTGATTGCTATCCTTGTTATCAGAATACAAGACCATGTCTCTTAACTGTTAAGAGCGGTTATAGAAGACTTAGAAAGAATTTAAAAAGTGATATTTTTTTAAATTAATAAAATAATTAAAATTATGATATTTTTATTTAAATTTTATTTTTGATTTTTTTGTGATGTAAAATTATCTATTAAATTATCATAATTAATTTTATTTTAAATATCTTTTACAATAGATAATAAAGCTAATTCCTTTAATCTTTGTTGAGATATTGTTGATTTTAACTAAAATTTTATTAGTTTAAGTTTTGAAAAACTCCCTTGAATTGAAGCAAGTGATCTTGAATTATTAACATTATTCTATATGTTAAATATCCATTTGGAAAAGAATTTATTCTTTTTATATAATTAAGAATGTCAATTAGTTTATCATTTCCAATCCTATAATCTTCTTTAAGATATTTAATTCTAAAAAAATCTAGAGATCCAACAAATGATAAATTATCATGTTTCAAATATTTTTCAAGGTTTAGGCATTCAAAGAATACTTACCTGTATTTTTTAATTCATTTTCTTGTTTATTTCTATAAATTTATTCATAGCCCCTTTTTTTTTATTTAACAAAAATCTCAATTCTTCTCTTTTTTTGAAGTTTTGAATAATCTTATCTAGTTGATATATTTGTATATTTTTATATAAAATTAAAAACTATAATATATATAACACTAAATATAAGTTATAAATATATAAAATATTAAGTTAGAAAAATAAAACAGGATTGTCAAAATAATGAACTTAATTGTAGTATCTTGTCTTAAAGTCTTAAGTCTCCTTATATTTTTCGGTGCTGTCATTTGGTAAATCTTTAAATGTAATTTATAAATTCTAAATTTGTAATGCTCTTCCTTGAATCTGCACAAATTATTTTGAAATTAAAAATTATTTAATTAAATAATAATATGAAAAAATAAAATAATTTTGATATCAATTCATCAATCTGATATTATGTTTACCTGATATTGATGCACTCAAAGGGGCAAAAGCGAACACAAACTCCAATTTCTCAATCTACTACTCTAGGTCTCCAAATAGAGACACACACATAATCTAATCTACAATATAGAATGATAAAAAAAATTTGGAATTGGATAATGACGTAATGACAATCAAATACTCAAATTGTAATAATAATAAGGAAGAAGGAATGGAAGAGTGAGTTAGAGAAATGAACGAGAGACAAATGAATAATTCAGATAAAGGAAATAAGTCACATAAAGGAAAGAGATAATTGGAAGAGAAGAGTGAGAGAATGAAAGAACAAATAAATAAATGATGCCAATATTATAGAATAGTATAAAAAGATAAAAAATTAGAAAATTTTTATATTTAGGATTCCTTGACTGTTCAATTTTTTTTAAGGAAATCCTATTAAAATTTATTATAAGAAAGTTTCAAAAATATTATTCATTAAATAATATTTATAGTACTAATATAAATTTAAAGTCACTAAAGAATACTTATAGTACCTAAGTAAATATAAAGTCAGTTAAGATAGTTTAAATTTTTAATTAAAATTACTTTTAAGTTTAATTTAAAATTAAATATTTCTTTTAATTTACAATAATGTATTAACATTAAATTTTTTTCAGGTCTTTTGAAGCCTTGAGGCTCTAAATCCTTGAAACTCTTGAGACACTTAAGACCTTGAGACCTTGAAGCCTAAAGCGATTGCTTTATCTGCTTGGACGTTGAGCTATCTCTATTAATAATATAGAAAATTACATTTCTCTTTTAGTGCAAAAATAGATAAAGATAAAAAAAAAAGTTTGTATGACAGTTCTTTCATATCCTACATATAAAATAATACTTTCTTTTATGATGATTCTTTATAATTGACAGAGAAAGATCATTTTAATTTTCGTGAAAGATATGTGCGACAGTAGTCTCATGTAGTACATATACTTTTTCTTTCTTTTATTCATCACATTTTTATCTATGCATTTTGATATATTACGAATATACTAAACAAGAGTTCGATTAATATGTATATATTATATATTATTTTAGGCGCAGATCTGAAAAGAATACAAATAAAGATAACTTTGATTGAAAGTAGCATGTAAGACAACCAATTCAATAGAAATATAAAAAAATCCAACATATCTTATTTACACCCTTTTGGAGTACAATGTTTCATTCTGAATAATAAAGACAGTCTTAGAAAATTTGACTTTAAAAATGATGAAGGAATCTTGCTTGGATATTCAGAATCATCTAAGGCATATAGAGTATATAACTCTAGAACGTCTCTGGTGGAGGAATTTATTCATGTGAGATTTAATGACTTCAAGCCTGAAGCAGGACAATTTTCTTGATTTCAATTTGCAGGAACTACAGAAAAATCTTCCAACATCAACTAGTCAAACATTAGACAATCCATCAAAAGCTTTGGACACACCAAAGGAAGAGAAAAGAGAACCTACAGGAAAGAATTCCACTTTGATTAAAAATCATCCAGCTAAGGCCATAATTGGTGATCCTCATGAAGGAGTTACTACACCATCAAAAGTCAAAGATCAAACAACCATGATTTCACAAATTGAACCAAAGAATGTAAATGAGGCACTAGAAGATGAAAGTTGAATAGAAGCCATGCGAGAAGAACTAGATCAATTTAAGAAAAATGAGGTTTGGATGCTAGTAGAACCATCCACAAACAAAGTTGGGTTAGGAGTAAAGTGGGTATTCAAACACAAACTTGATGAACAAGGTAAGGTTGTTAGAAACCAGGCTAGACTCATGGCCAAAGGTTACTCCCAAAAAGAAGGTATTGACTTTACTGAAACTTATGCACTTGTTGCCCGTTTAGAAGCCATACGTATTTTGCTTGCTTTTGCTACTTATAATAACATTAAATTATTTCAAATGGATGTTAAAAGTGCATTCCTTAATGAATTCATTAAAGAAGAAGTCTATGTGGAACAACCTCCTGGGTTTGAGAATGTTGACTTCCCACAACATGTTTACAAATTAAATAAGGCTTTGTACGGTCTCAGACAAGCTCCTAGAGCATGGTATGAGCGTCTAAGTTCTTTTCTTTTAGAAAATGGTTTTCAAAGAGGAAATGTGGACACTAATCTATTCTATAAAGATTATTCAAATGAATTTATTATGGTGAAAATTTATGTTGGTGATATTATATTTGGTGTTACTAATGAAATTCTTTGCAAGGATTTTTTTAAGCTAATGCAGAAAGAATTTGAAATGAGCACAATGGGAGAACTCAAATTTTTTCTTGGACTTCAAAACAAGCAAACAAAGGATAAGATATTTATACATCAATCAAAGTATGTCAGAGAACTACTTAAAAGATTCAAGTTAGATGAAGCCAAACCTATGAGCACACCTATGCATCCTACAACATCACTAGGTTTGGATAAAGAGTCTAATCCAATTAATATTACTGAATATAGACAGATGATAGGATCTCTTTTATATCTCACTGCTTCAAGACCTGATATCATGTTCAATGTTTGTCTTTGTGCAAGATTTCAGGAAGATCCAAGGGAAGTATATCTTTCTGCCATAAAAAGAATTGTTAGATATTTAAAAGGAATTGCTAATCTTGGTCTTTGCTATAAGCGAAGAGAAAAATTTAAATTACAGGGATATAGTGATGTAGATTATGCAGGAGACAAGGTAGAAAGGAAAAGTACAAGTTGAGGATGTCACTTCATGGAAGGTAATTTTGATCTCATGGATGAGTAAGAAGAAAGGAACGATTGTTTTATCCACTGCAGAAGCTGAGTATATTTCAGTTGCTCAATGTTGTTCTCAGTTGCTTTGGATTAGAAATCAACTTGCTGATTATGAAATTCATGAGAATAATGTTCCAATTTTTTGTGATAATAATGTTGCTAGTAGTCTTTCTAAAAATCCAATTTTGTATTCAAGAGCTAAGCACATTGAAATTAAAAATGATTTTATAAGAGAGCATGTTCAAAAGGGCACCATTGATTTGCAATTTGTCTCAACTGATGAACAACTAGCAGATATTTTTACAAAACCCCTTATTGAAGAACGTTTTAATTATTTAAGAGAACTTTTGGGTATGATCTTGATTGAATGATGGAAAATATCAATTGGCTTAAGCTTATTGAATCAAATATTTTCATTTGCATCTATATTTGTAACTTTTATTGCATAATTTTTTTAAATCATATTTTGTTGATGAATTTATAAAATTATATTTTTTATAAAAAAATTATATTTTCAAAATTTGGTGCAAAATTTTTCTTAATTAATTCATTCTACACATTTTCTAATTTGAAGAGTCTGAGCTGCAATTTCCCTTTACCAAATTTACACACCTAGAAAATTTCAATCGGTTTGTCTTTCTCACCCAAGTTGTTGTGTTATTCAAGCCAGAAATTCACATCAGATGAGCTTCCCAAAATATGAAAGAATTTTGTTCCCTCACCTGTTAATGATTTAACTATACCCAAATTTAAGTGAAACCATTCAAGCAGTTGTTAAAGATGAGTATGCAAGAACCATATGCAATATAAGTTTAACTATACCCATCTCCTCAGCTAATAACATCCCTATGATGAATGCTTTTTATTTGGCCTGATTATTACTTACCTAAAAAGAAAATCAGATTGACTGCTAGATAAGTATTAGCCTATTTTTGCTAATGATTGCAAGTGCACCAGTTGCAATGTAGCACATAATAAAATTTTCGTTCTTCCCAAAGGAGTTGGGTAATATAACACAAAAAATACAATTATAATAAATTTAGATTCAAGAACAATTCCAAAATTTGATGTTGATTATAGAAATTAAAATAATATTTAGAGTTTTGATCATCAAATGAATTTCAGAAATAGGATTTAATATCAATAATAAGAACTTATTAGGGTAAGATCTCATCAATCTGCACTCTCATGTATAAAAACATTTACTTTCTTTCCTATCTGTTAGTATTCTCACAATACTTAAGGATTTGATGAAGCCATGCAAGACATAACCAGCAAGCCAAAGCAAGCAAGTGGAAATTTGTTCTAGGCTGTGTCTTAGTGTGAGTGAGTATGATTGGCCGTGAAAGAGAACCTATGCACATCTAAGGAGAAATTCATTAGCACGTCGGTTAAATGATTTAAATCAAACCATAAAAAGGTTTTAACTTCAGTTAAAACAGTTTTGGAAAATAAGATAGTTAAAACGGTTTTGAAAAATAAGGTACTGAACTATCATGAATTGATTTCAAGTTAAGCCGAATCAATTTATTCGTGTCTGAGCATAACTGAACTAACAGTTTTGGAAAACAAAGTACTTAACTATTACAAACTGATTTCAGGTTAAGCCGAATCAATTTATTCGTGCCTGAGCTTAACTGAATTAACTGTTTTTCTGAAAATCTAGTTTGAGCTCTTCTTCTATAAAACAGTGGGTTTTTCAAGTGCGAAAAACAAGAAACACAAGAAACAAGAAAAGGAAAGAGCACGAGAAAAGAAAGAAGAGAGATACATTTTCGAAAATCACAATCAGTTTTGAGATACATTCTGTGAGAAATACTGTGAGAGATATTGTTGTTTTCACAGTAATCAGTTTCGAAAGAGGGTTTTTACTTGAAGAATCAATTCTAACTAAAGTGTGCTACTGGGTTTCTTCAAGACTGTGTACAGGCCTTTCTTTCTGCGCCAATCAGGGAGTTTTTCTAAACCCTTCTTGATCCTGTTTGAATCAAGATTTGAGGTGTTTTCATTGTAATTGTGTGAAATTCATTAAACGTTTGTACTGTTTGGTTTTTAGAGGTAAGCCTGTGTTTTCTGCTGAAATTGATTGGAATTTGTGGGGAGTAGTAGATCAATTTGCAGGTTTTTGATTTCTACGGGAAGTAGAAATTGACTGGTCTGGGCTATAGGTGTTAGCCTGGGGTTTTTGCTGAAAATGATTGGAGGCTGCGGGGAACAGTGGATCAATTTGCAGGGTTCTGATTTCTACGGGGAGTAGAAATTGACTGGTTTGGGCTATAGGTATTAGCCTGGTGTTTCTGCTGAAATTGATTGGAGGCTGCGGAGAGCAGTTGATCAATTTAGCAGGGTACTGATTTCTACGGGGAGTAGAAATTGGTTGATTAATTGTATGAGAACAATTAATTGAGTTAGTGGAACTTTCTCTGCAAGTTGTGCAGAGAAGACTGGACGTAGCCCTGTGTGGTGAACCAGTATAAAATTGATTGTGTCTCTTCTTCTTGAACCCTTTTCTTTTAAATTCTTGCACTGCACAATGAATTAAATTGAAAGATTGAATTAATTTCTGGTAATCTTGATAAAACTGGTGTATGTCCTCAGCTGTATATTGAACTGTAACTTGAATTGTGTGATTGATTCTGATTATTCAATTGTAGCAGTTTACGAAATCTTGATTAGCAGATTGTTTCTTTTCAAACATTGAATTACATACAACATTAACTGGAAATTGATTGCATTGCTGAAAAATTGAATAATTTGCAATATCACATCAGGTTTAATTCTGAACAAATCTGATTTGAAAGTTGTTCTGCAAAGTTAAGAATCTGAGTTCTTTCATACTTAAGACTTCATTTCTGCAGTATGATTCTTGATACTTTTGTGTACTTGATCTTGTGCTGACATTGAAAATTGACTGTGGCTGAATTACTGTAAAACTGCAAGAATTGATATTATTGTGATGTGTTCTTGGTGAAACTTGTTAGAAGTGTTAAATTAGTATTTTGTAATACTGTTCTTCTCTGCTCTCATTTAAGTTTGATTTTTATGTGTTTCTGTGTTGAGTGTATATTGAAATTAAAACAGAGTGAACCTGACCTGATTAATGTGCTGCTGTGAATTTACAATTCAGTGTGATTGAGAATTTGTTGTGTGCTTATATCTGTCAATATAACAAATTGATTCATTCGTGTCTTGAATCAATTTATTTCTTTACAGTACTCTATTTCTTTAGCACCAAGATTCATTAAAGTTTTTCAGATTGCGAAAACTATTTTTAAAGGTCTAAATTGGTTAAAATCTTTCAAAGTTCAATTCACCCCCCCTCTTGAACTCAGCCTAAAACGTTTTCAATTGGTATCAGAGCTAAGTCTTGAAAGTTATTCAAGTTTTCGATCCTATGGCTGAGGGAAAGTTACCTTTTGGTGAGGGTGCTTCTATTAATAGACCTCCTTTGTTCAGTGGTGTTAACTATCAGTTTTGGAAAATCCGAATGAAAATCTTTATTGAATCTTTGGATAGAGGTATTTGGGATGC
>Ga0209489_107275_pt1 | contig 16703 bp, 7 predicted proteins | sample SiratrowhiteBW_FD_187527 | JGI IMG/M metagenome (GOLD analysis project Ga0209489, IMG submission 187527) | Root nodule microbial communities of legume samples collected from California, USA - Siratro white BW (SPAdes) (version 2) | ecosystem: Host-associated > Plants > Roots > Nodule | place: USA... | reverse complement strand
TATATATATATATATATATATATAAAAGCTTTAACCAAAGATTTGTTTTCATTATTGTATTAGTATTTTAATAATGCATGATAAATTAATGTGAGATTATCCAATAGTGAGTAAGCCACGTGAAATGGGATATTAAGAACATACCCCTTCTCATCTCTCTGTCTTCTCCCTTTCACCCAACTGTTCCCATTCTCTCTCTTTCTTTCTCTATATATTCCTAAAATTAATCTGTGTTCAATAATTTTACTAACTTAAGTTAGTGCTTTATTCTCCATCTTTATTAATTCTATACTACTGATAAAACTAATTAATATTGATTCTCATAAGCTAATAAACCAACATTCTCTAGTTAGAGCACGTTTTCAAGATTTAACGTGATGTGTTTGGAATATATAAAACATAAAATTTACAAAATAAAAAACTGGAAAAGAAAAAAAATTTCTTATTCAATGATTTCGACTTCGATAATTTATGAAGGACATTATTCGCAAATTAATTACAATTTTCAAATAATTTTTTCTTTCACCTTTATGCATTTTTTTCATAATTTATAGTGTAAAAATGTAAAAAATGATTATTTTTTATTTAAGTCAAATCAATTACTCTCTTTTATTCTTAATATAAGACATTTTGGACATAATTACACATGCCAATAACATTTTGTTGAGTTTTCAAAATAATATTATTAATATACCAAATTTATTTTTATCATTAATAATTTTTAAAATTATCTTCTCGTTATTTATTAACAAAAACACATATTCATAATACAAACAAGAAAAAAATTTAACGCATAATAGAAATTATACAATACCTTATAAAAATGACCATCGATTTATTTTAAATTACGTCTTATATTAAGAATTCGAGGGGGTACTCCACAATCATTTTCCAGCAAACTTATTTTGATAAAAATTGATTATAACAATAGTATATTATACGTATAATTGGTTATTAATATAATTACTTATAAACATTTTTCCTTGTTTTTCATTCTAAAATTCGGAAGCGATGTTTATTGTCTTATAAAATGCCTGAATTTTGGTTTTGGTAATTGTAAAATAGTTTTCTTTAATTTATATCCTCTAAATTTTCAAATAATTAGTTTTAAGTCTTATAATATTTATTTTAAAGTAAATAACATTTATTCATAAGTTTTAAGCGTGTTTGTTCGATGCCCCGCACTAACATTATATAATAACACAGTATCTCTCACTATATAGTTTTGTCACGTTTATTATACTAAAAGCTTTTATTACATCTTCATTTACAAGACCAAGAGTGTTTTTGTCACATTATTAGAATATACTCTTATATAACCATATTTTGTTAAAATAAATTTAATATTATATTAAAAAATAAGTTTAAATCTAATTTATTTTCGTAAAAATAGTTTATAAAATGAAATTTAATCATTTGATTTATTTTTTAAAATCTTATGTACAAGCTCCAACATTGGAGAGTGAAGTAAAGTTGATTGTGGATTCTCTTGCTACCCACTAACTATGGCATCACCATGATTCAGCTCCCCACGTACACGTATCTGACCCTTCTGTTTCAGTACTTGATCACCAACTTAGTCACAACTTTATCATTTGTTATTTCTTGGCTCCCTCTCATTAATTACACCATTTCTTTCAATTTTTTGAAACTTATGGTTGCTTGAATATGAAATGATACCACTCCATTAAAACAAAAGCTCTTCTTCAACTGTCTCCAATTAATTTCTCCCATGTTTGTTAAGTGACATGTCACCTTCTAATCACCACTTGTCACAAATTAACCTTGGTATAAAACAATGCACAAATTGTTAGAAATTATAACACGTTTTAAATATTTTAAATGCACACTTAATTAAAATCTAGAATCACAAATTTAGAGTCATGCTAAGCAATTCACTTTATCCACTGTTGATTTGCAGGGATGTTCATGGTGTCAGTTGTTGCGTTGATTTACAAAGATAATTGCCACTGATATCAGAAACCCAAAAAGGTTTTATCCACTTCTATGGCAGTGATTATTATGATACTTAATGGCTAAAAAGTCTGGCACAATATGATTATGTTATTTGCTGCACTTGATTTCTAGTTTTGACTTATGTTTTATAATGATGATTGATGATGCTGAAAATGACTTGCTCAAAGAGCTCTGTCGTATTGTATTTGGAGCTATATGAGTTGGATATTGTCATTTTTGCCCATTTCTGTATATGTAATATCCTGTCAAATATGGTTTCCAAGTCAATTCAAATACTGTAAATTTAATAAAATTATATTGACTTTGTGAATCATGACAAAATAATTAATAAACTATTAATATTATATGAAAATACTTGACTTCAAACATCCTGTTTTTACTTTTTTAAATTTAGTTTGGTGGGACTGAATTGAATAAGAAATTTAAATAATTTAGGTAGGAGGTGGTTGAATTTGTTTTGTTTATCTTATTTAGAAATAAATAAATAAATAATTTCATTTTTGTTAGATGATGAGATAGGTTTAGATTATGTACAGTTTTTTTCTTTAGCATGTGATTCTGCCTTCTAAATTAAATAAAAACAAAAACTTAAGCACAATATAAAGAAACATTACATACTTATTATTTAAAGGTCTGAGTAATAATTTTTTATATAATTTTGTTTACAATTTATTAATGTTGAATCTTCTTGATATATTTTCTCTCGAATATTCAACAATTAAAACTTTCGTATTTAATTTTAAGCATATGAAATAATAATATTTAAAAAAATAAATTGACATAAGTTTCTATATTACTTTGGGAGAATGTGGATATAATAATAAAAAAGGTTTTTGATTTAAGTTGATTGAATTTAGGTAAATTCGATAAGTTAGGCTTTTGGTTAGATTTCAATTTTACTCAATTAAGTTTACTTTGATTAGTTTAATTTAAGTTTGGTTCGCTTAAATTTGATTGGAATTATTTTCATTTATTAGAGTATGTAACAAAAAATTAAATTAAATTAAATTAATCAACGTACTGACATAAAAGAATAGAAGAAGGCAATACGATTAAGGAATTCAAAAGCCAAACTCTTGTGTTTTTGTTTCTATGTCCTAATGGTCATTTCCTGATTAATTTAATGTTGGGAAATTATAACTGAACAATCAATTTTGTTGGGAATAATGTAATAGTGTTGAAGATTTAGTATGAAACCAACATTTTACAAATGAAATGAAGTTGATAATTTTGTAATTAATAGATATGATTTAGGGTTAATAGTTTCTAATAAACTTAGTATCTAATTATTAATGGGCTAATTTTAGTTTCAAGCTTTTAAATATTTAGCCAAAATGAAATTAAATCATTTTTAACTCAATTTTAAATCGTGTTTGTTCAATGTTCAGAAAAAATAACTTTAATTTAGTTTTCAATTTTTATTTTTTATTTTATTTTTATCTTTTACCACGATCATTATTTTTACACCCTAATCACCACCGTCAATCAGTCAATAAATTATTATTATTATTATTATTATTATTATTATTATTATTATTATTATTATTATTATTAATACTATCACTTTTACTGCATTCACTGTCATTTTTTCTCATTGGCCTGTCATCATTAGCTATTATCGGAAAAGTAATAAACAATCAATTAATCGTTACTCGTTATTTATTAGTATATTATATATTTTTATTGTTATTATTGTTTTTTACAGTGTAACTATGATATATGATATAATGACGAGAAAAAAAAAATGCTCTAGCATATATTTGCCAGTAAATTTTGTCATTAATAATAAACAACTCTTTTTAAATGTTTATAGATAATAGGCTGTTTTGATTAGATACTTAGGTGACTTCGACGAGTGTAATTGTCATGATATTTATTTTATTTTTATAAAACTAAGGCTATACACAATGTTATTATATGAAATTTATATTAAAAAAATTATAGATGATTAAACTAAATTCATGAAAAAAATAAATAAAGTAAATCAAAACCAACTTATAAGTAGCATGAAAAGTAAAGAATAAAACTAAGAAAAATCATCAGAGTAGAAGAGATTTATTCTTATGTTTGGAAACAAAATAATAAAAAATAAAAAATAAAAAATTAAGGAGTACAAACCATAAGAAGAGATCTTAGTTCATCATAAAAAGAACACAATACAAATAGATGTGATCCCAATAAAGATCACTCCACTCCTACCAGGACAAATGAGAATAAGAAAAAGTTCACCGTAAAAAATTCCCCTCTCACTCATATCCCATGTTTATGCGTTCATTATTAATAATTTTTATTTGAATATTAATATTTAAATGACTAAATTAAAATATTAATAAGAATAACAAAAATAATTATATAATTATTTAAAATTTGATATTTTAAATTTATGTTTTTTATTTAGATTTATAAAATTAAATTTATTATTAAAAGAATTAATTCTATTTAATTTATATGTATTGATGTAATTCATTTGAATTTTTAAAAATAATTTTATTTGTATTAATTTTTTATTACACAATTTTATTTAAATTATACTGTAAAATTAAATTTTTATTTAAGGTTATATTTGAAATAATTATTTTTAAAAACTACAAAAAATTACAAAAAGGAAAATAAAAATTATCCACAAATATCGACAAATACCCACAAATATTTTCAAACGGATATTAATGTCACAAAGCAGTTTAGATGGAGCAAATAACAAATATTTACTATTCGTATCCGTCTTCAACCTGTTTCTAACTAAGAAATGTTTGAAGAAATTGAAAAGCATGAAGCAGGCAAGGTCCTCCATGCAACACACATGTTGATGCTAATGCTATGGCCATTTTGCAAGCTACCCCACAACACATGTACCATGAAACAAACTTAATAATAAATACATTCACCATAAAAAACACAACCACCATTTCTTCTCTCTCTCTCTCTTCTTCTTTTATTCTACATTAGACAAACCAAAACCGACAAAAATTACATTTGAGATGTTAATAAAGGATGTAATGGAGATAATTCATTCTAAGATTTCGTTTTTTCTTCTTTTTTCTACGACAACATCAAGCATGGAAAAGTATATGTACCGTTCAGATGCATTCAGAATAGTTAGTGTGAGAACAAATAACATTTGTATGCTGATGAGAAAAAACAATTAACATATGCATAAAAGTATTAAAAGCAGCGTCATGATAATTTTAGTATTATAAAAGCACACTTTTCTGTCTTTATCTTTCCAAGTCTTAGTCTATCCAACTATTGTATTAAAAGTGTAGCTTAATATGTGTACTATATTGACAATTATTTTGAGAAGAAAAATGGAAATGAAAAACAGAATAATGTGAAAAGTGTGAAAAATTAGAAAATATGAAAAGCTTTAATGCTTCACGTACTAGCCACTTGCTGCTGAAAATAATTGTTTGTGAAAAGCTTTTATGATCCGAATTGGTGTGAAAGAGCTTGCGTATACGATGACGAAATGTTTCATGGAGTTTATTTATCGTGAACCTTACTATAGTTTAAGCTAAGAGAAACCTGTTTTTATTTTTCTCGGACGGTGAAAAAGCCAAAGATATATGTATTGTTTCTATCAATTTGGCTGTGAGTGCTTGACGTTTTTCGTTTTTGTTGAAAGCGGCATCTTTTCAATTTGTTCTGCACTCCAAATAAACTAAATCCAACACTCTTTTCATTATGCAAAGGATAATTCAAAATGTAAAACTATGTTTAAAATTATTCATCTTGGGGTGTTGAGCCATATTTTCATACATAATGAGATTTGACCTACTCTAATTTCAAATATTATTAATTAGGTTTTTAAAGGCGTGTAGTTTTACTTTCTTAGTCACGCTAACAATCTTTCCACAAAATTATCTTTTGCTTCAATAAATTATTTTGAACGCTCTTGTAGAATGAAATTATCTTACAAATTCTCTCTTTGTGCATCAAATTTATTGAGCTCTATCAAAATTTATAAACAGGGATTATTAACTCGTTATACGAATCACTACACGTAATAACTTACAATTTAAATTTTAAAAATATTTCATACTACCAAAAGTTTTACATTAAATAGCCCTGAGATTAATAATGCACCAAAACATTTGTGGTAAATGAAAAACCTAGGCCACACGTCGAGTCACGAGACTCTCGAAGTCTTTAGTCTTTAACTGGATAGTAACGTTACATCTCAAAAAAAAAAATAAAAAATAAACTCACATTGAATACAAATAAAAACTAACGACAATTTATAAATCCTCCTTCTCTTAACCCGTCTAAACCCTTTAAAGAATATATAATCATGAAAACTCACGAAAGTAAAAAACAGATAATATTTCAAATGCAAAAAACTCAAGAACACAACAAAAATAAAAAATGTAAAACCTTAGATTTCCATCGTTTACCATAGTCAAGCTACAGGTGTTCAAAAGGCTTACCGGTACATAAACACGCAACGTGTAGCATTACATTCACTACATTAAACAGTAGAAAAGATTTCAACTGAACCTTCCGCAATGGAGATTGATGCACCACCACCACAAAAATTAATTACTTTAGGCATGTCCATGGAGACCAAACATTGCAAGCTAAGATACAAAATATAAACAGGGGCAACAATCATATTTAGCACCACTGTTTAATATAAAACCATTTCCGCTCCTACTCTAATCTTTTATTAACTTCAGATGGGAAACAATCATGGCCTTTAATGGGAAACAATGGCCTAACCAGAATTTCTATCACCCCCAAAACCAGACTCTAGAAATCCAGTTTCGCTCAGATGACTGACATCACTCCACACTTTCAAGGTCCATTTGTCCTCACCATACAGGTGAAAAATACTAACACTTGTATTGAGTACCTTCCCAGGCCTTCCTATTGGACATGCCCACTTGTAAAGAGCTCTGATGAATCCTCCATGAGTGACAACGATTACTCGCTCCCCTGCAATTAACAAGTCTAACATCAGCCCAATGTAGCATTGTGTGGAGTTTGAAAAGGGATACAATACCTACAAAATACATGTTATGCAGATCTATCTAAATGAGATTATTGCATCTCAAATTAATCTGGCTAGGTTTTCCATGCTATGTCATCATGTGCCAGTGGCCTACCTTTATGCTTCAAGCCAATTTTGAGTAATGCAGATGTGCTGCGATCAAAAAGTTGCACAAGACTTTCTCCACCACCCTGCACAATTGTATATGGATCAATTTTATGTATATGAAAAATTCAAGTATATTCATAAAGTGTCTGTTTGCAGCAGGGGTCAAACAGAGTTTGCCTACAGCAGAAAATTTTTGCTTTAGGAAAGATTGATCTGGAAACTGTGATTCTACCTTAGGAAGTATGAAAACGTCGTTAAGCAAATAAACAAATCAAGTCATAAGAGGCTGTTATCTACATGTATGTATCCACATTTCTGAATTGAGCAGCAGGCACTAGCCATGCCTGATAACTGATTAATTTAGAAAATAAATAATCACTTATTTATTAAAAGCTCTCTCGGAGAGGATAAGTGATTATTTCTTCAAAATAAAACAGAACCAGAAACACACACATAACCTTTACTTATATAATCTCAGTTCTCTCTTTAGTCATAACTGAGGTCATGACACAATCAGAAGCCCTTTTGTGATGAAAGGCAATACCAAGATAAAAGCAAGCCATTTGCAAATATTTAGTAGCGATCTAAGAGAAAGTAGAACACGGATAAACAAGCAAGCCATTCATCTAAATATAATGCAGACTTCCCAAGATTTGCAAGCATAGTCTATCAGTTTGCTCCTTGCATATCTAGAACTTTTAAAATGGATGATGATTTAACCTATCTTTAAGCAACCATAGTTTGTATTCTCTAATCAAGCATCTCTCGTTCCTATTATATTTTGGCATATGTCATGACATCTTTCAGCTGCATATTGAAGTTCCATATACAGCCAAATATATGCAATTTCAGGGAACCATCAGTTACACTCATCTTCCGAAATTCTAAGTACATGCCGAACTGAACTTAAGGACTTTACAAGCTAGCCTTCTGGAAATGTACTCTCTTACGTATACTGTATTATTAGGAATTCCATGCATACAAGATTGTTTCTGTGAAACTTACTGGTATTTCTTGATCTTCGTTCTTAGAAATAAAAGCCTTGTAAGCTATGGGATTAGCTTTTGCTATTTCATGATAAACATGGCCTTGAAGATCCCCTAGGTGTCTTTCCCGTAGGTCAGAATCCTTGACAACCTAAAATTTCAACCAAAGGAAAATATTGATTTAGGAAAAATAATAGGTGATCAAAAGTATGGAATATGAGTAGAATTAAAAAAACTAATTAACAATGGAACCAGTAAATAGAAGGAAAAAAAAAACAGATTTTAGTCAAGAATCCAATTATTCAGTCATGTTTTTCTCCTTTCCTCCTCTTTCCTATCTAGGATTTAACTCTTTTGATGTTAGAAAATGTGTAAAGAGAAAAATTAAGGGTTTGATTTGAACTAAAGTACAACATAAATTTAATCCAGTTCAAATCAAGGGCGAACATGCCCTTACTTTCTCATTTTAGAGAAGTCAAATTTCTTTAACCCAATAACGTCAACTCTACATAAGGAAAACGAATAACTCATATCTGTGTACTTCATAGTTACTAAGAAACAGCAAGATCACTTCAAACAAAGTTCTTAGAATTTGGGTTAGGGCTTTACAAAATCCCACAAATCAGTTTAAAAGGTGAGAACTCTTCAAACCTTATAAGCACTACTTAGGCCATATCTCTACTCATATGGGATCCCAACCCGCTAAGAGTTGATATCTAACTGGTTCCACTTTATGATGTTTCACTCAATCTCTCTAGTTAGTCCCTTTTGTAAGTAGTCCTTTCTGAGACACTGCAACCTAGGGGTGAATGCAACTAAGGCCGTTTCCAACAATAGTCAATCTCTAGTCCAGATACTGATAAAAGGAAAAAATGTTTGAAAGCCTATAAACCAAAAAAGCCAATGACTTCAACCATAAAACATGATAAAATGGAAATAATTATTATGCTTGTAAAATAATATGAAACATGAAGAAGCCTTTAAGCTCAAACCTCTAGCCCTCCACACTTGGATGCAATTATCTGTGCTGTTTCAAAAGCTCGTTGCAAGTCAGAGGAATATATAACAGAGGCCTTAGATTCCCTGGATAGTCTATCACCCACCTCAATTTAAAAATTTACAGGAATTAGGGTCACAAAAGCATAAATAAAAAAATGCTCCCTGCAAATGAAAAAATGCAAAAAACGGAGCTTACCACAGCTGCTTGCTCTCTTCCATTTTCATTTAATTCAACATCCAGGTGTCCCTGTTTACACATGACTGATATTTAACATACCAAGGCCAGAAAACTCCAAAGGAAACCACATATATAAGAAATAATGCACAAGAAAAAAAATTATTAAATAGAAACACATAGATGATAGATATTTATATAACTGTAGAAAGACTAGGAGCCTTACAAAGTTATAAGCAATACTAATTGCCCTTTCTAAGGTTCATGATTATTGGATAACTGGCACACCCACAAGTCACCCGCAATATTGGTTCTAAAAGTTATAACTTTATCTTTCAATTTATTAACAGGTATGTAACTTTGATCTGTCCCTGCAAAAGCAGAAATTAAGACTATCTTTGTTCTTATGTGAAAGAGACAAAGCACATTATTTTCAGAAAAATAAAAAAAGATACAAGAACTTTTGTGAAACACCAGAAGTTCATAATTTATTTAGATAATGTTTTAAATAATCTACCGATATATCACCTTTTCAATTACCAAAATTCGTATTGAAATGAGAAACACATACAGCAGTTCATGAAGGAAGAACACTCCATATTTCATTTTTTTCAATACAACAACGTAATTAAACTTTGTGCCAATTTAATTTCACATTAAAAGCACGAATTACAAATGTTATTGTTGATTCTATCCTACCATAAGTAGAAGTAGAGAATTGAGTCTTCACACGGAAATGCTACTTTCCTTTGTGAAGCATTGTTTGGAAAACCTACATCTTTGTATTTCTGTTGCAAGCAAAAAAAGCAATATCGAATGAAATCATGAAAGAGAGAGAAAAACACCTGGATTTTTGCGGTAGCATTCCAAGCTGTTTCCCCGTGACGCACCACAACAATTTCGGCATAATCAGGATGGGGGCTGTTTGTTACCAATTGGTTTGAGAATGAAGGGTTATGTAAAACTGAATTAGGGAATTGGGAAATGTTGATTTAAATAAGTGATTTTGTGTTCCCAGAATCATAAGCATGATATGTAAGACAAAGAAGCGAGAGAAGAAAAGGGGTAACCTGGAATGGGAATCGTTGTTGATGGAAAACTCGGCCATGCTATCTGAGTTTGTGAGCGAGCGAGCGAGTCAGAGTGAACCAGTGAAGCTGCGTGGTCTCGCCAAATTCTGAGAATAACTAGAGCGTTCGAACAATTTCCTACTGCAAAATTGTTTATCGAAACAACCCTACCAAACACAAGTCCAAGGATAAAAGAATATTATTTTAATGATTCCGGCAATACATTTTATTATGTATAATAATTGAATTTAAATTTAAAAACTATAAAAGTGTCAATATTTTAAAGAAAGTATTGAAATAAATTATGATTTTAAATTGTTTAGTAATTATGTATCACATACCATAAATTACATTTTTAATGAAACACTCTACCTGTTTGCCTAACTTAGATCAAAACAATTGTTACATGTGACACGTGTTTTCAAGCATGAACCCATGTTTTAAAATCTTATAAAACTGGGAATACATACAGTTCAGAATTTAATCGAAATTGAATTCAGATCAAATCCGTATTAATAAAAATGATTTAATAATTAAAAATACATGATATAATTTTAAAAGTAGTAATGTCATGATTTTATAATGATAAAAGTTAAAATAAAACATAAATGTATAGGTTTTTAATATTTTAAAATATATAAAGTTAAAATAAAATACGTGTATTAATTACATTGAATATATATTAAGAGTAATAAAGTTATACTTAAAATAAAGAAAATGATTAATATTTTAGGTCAATTTTATGCATTACCACAATTGATAAACAAATTCCAATCGAACCAACGGGTCCAGTGACGACCATTATTTTGACACTTGCATCCTTTTTTTTTACCAAGTTATTATGATGAATCTTCTTTTCGATCATGAGTATTTTATCATGAAGTAATTGAAGTTATCACTTTATTTTTAACATAGAACCCTTAGTTACAAAAAATGATTCGTTTTAAAATAATTCAAACAAAAATAACTGTGAAATAGTTATTTTAGATCATCTAAATTAATGTAATATAGTTAATTTCAGATTGTAAAAGTAGCATTGTATTGTGCTTTGACATCAATTATATTTTGAATTAGTGTAATTAAACTAATGTAAATAAGAAATACAATATTTATAAATTATTATAAATTTTAACTCCAATAATGCGATAACCAATTTCATATTCTAAATATTTACTATCTCAAATAATTTAACGAGTATATAATTATTCAACTGTCAAATTTGAAGTATTTGAATTGAAAAGTTTCTGAAGCTTAGGTAATCCCTAACGTGAACAAGCTAAATATAAAACTATTTTAGATTTTTATTATTCGTCAATACAGTAGTGATAGTGATACAAATATCATTCATATTTTATGAAAAGTTTAACCAGCATTCAAGTATATAAAGATAATTTATAGCTGGTTTTTGTAAACATGTTTTATACCAAATAAGATATCTTTGGTAAAAACAATAGAACATGATTTCTACACACTGCATGAGTTCCTCTTAATCTTTATTAACTTGGGATGGTTATAACCTAAGCAGAAGTTGTGTGATCCTCAGAAGAAGAGAAGAAGAGTGTAGAAATCAGTTTTGGGTGAGATGGGTAACATCACCCCACATTTTTAAAGTCCAATTATCCTCACCATACAACTGAAAAACCGCCACTGATGCATTGTCTATTTTCCCTGCATAGCTTCCCTTTGCATTCGCCCACTTGTACAGTGTTTCGATACATGCACCATGACTCACTACCACAACTGCTTCCCCTGCAATTTCATACAGATAATCAACATACTGTAGCTGTAAGTGGAGGCACCTTCTAATAAAGTTAGCTGGTAACACTCACAATTTAAGATAGTTATAATAGGTACCCAAAAAACTGTACTTGAGCTTTGTTAAAAATAAACTTAAAACAATTTTGTGTGGTAGCAAAACCTTTATGTTTTCTTCCAATTCTGAGCAATGCAGACTTGCAGCGTTCAAACAGTTGAATAAAACTTTCTCCACCACCCTGCACGTATGCATATGCAAAATTTAAGGCATTCATCATTCTAATTATATACTCATAAAGCATACATAATCTGAATTTCACCATTTCTCTGCATATTTCTATAAAATCATTTTTTTTTTATTTGAAGGTAGTCTAATCCAATGTACACTCCTCAACTACTTGAAATTTCATTGCATATAATCAAAGGGTTTTATGCTAACAAATAGATCTCTGCTGTACTTACCGGGAGTTGTCGATAATCATCCTTAGACACCAAAGCCTCATAAGCTATGGAATTTGTCTTTGACAATTCACGATAAGGAAGGCCTTGAAGATCCCCCATGTGTCTTTCCCGTAGGTCCAGATCGTTCACAACCTATAGTTTCAATCAAAGTTAAATCATGTCGGAACATAGATGCATCAGGCAAATTTGTTACTAAAATGTCTTTGCTTTAACATTTTAATGAACTAAAGTTTCTCACTGATTGAGAAATACATGCATACTTCAACCGAAAAATTACGAGAGTATCCTTCACAAGAAGAAGAAGGTCTCCTTTTAGAAGAACGTGTCACCACGGTCAAATTTTGTATTAAGCTATTATATTTAGACTATTTGGTCTGTCTATTCCTTCTTAGAAACATAATAAAGTTAACATTAGAGATTTTGTTGAAGATTGCCCTATTTGGATTTAGTTTTTATTGGTTACAGTTTTCACGTATTATTTAGTTTATGAGAGGAACAAATTATGGGTGGTGATACTTTCACACCACTATTTATTTTCTACTTCCATTTAACACTCTTATATATTATTATTTTATTATTTATATAATATTTTATTATATAAAGCATTATCAAATGGGATGCAAAGATGAACAGTGGTGTCAAACAAATATTTCTCAACCAATTATAGCGAAAAAAACTTCATTGGGTCGTAATGAATTAGGTTATAGGTTCTAACGAAAGCAACTTGTTTTTGTATAAGTTAAGTATGTGCAGAAAAGACATTACTCATGAAATTAAATATGATAATAAATTTGACACCAGCCAATATTTATGTGATTTAAATATCATAGTAGAAAGTAATCAAATGTTTGTTTGTTTGCTCTTGTGTAAAAAGTGAAGGAGTATGGAGAGATGAAGAAATGGAAGGGTGAAGAAAATAATGATGGGGAAGATATTTAGGATGGAAAATCATCCAAGAAATTTAGAAGAAGATGAAATCATATAAGTGTGTGAGTGTATTAATGCTGCTGGTGAATGAATCAATTAAACCTGAAAATTTGATAATAGACCACTACAAGAAAAAAGCTATTTCGAGACTAATTTTTAGTTACCAAATGAAATGATTGTTAATTATATCCAAAATAGTTACCAAATTAGATTTTGTTTGTTAAATAACTACAAAATAGATGTAATGATTGAATTTAGTGATCAATTAAGTCAAGATAATTGGTATCTAACATTAGCTATCAAGGTTTTAGTGACCTACACCATTAGATTCTAAATTAGTCTCTAACTTAATTAGATATCAATTTAAATATAATGGTATAGGTCACTAAAACCTTGATTACTAATGTTAAATACCAATTATCTTGACTTAATTGGTCACTAAATTCATATTTTGTAGTTATTTAACAACCAAATTTTAATTTGGTGACTATTTTGGTCACAATTAACAACCATTTCATTTGGTAGTTAAAAATTGGTCTCTAATTTTTATTTTTTTTTAGTAGAGTGATTGGTCATGCAACTTTTGTAATCTATTTTTGGGCAAATTTTGTTATTAAATTAAGGTTCTGTTTGTGTTTTATGAGTTTGCAGTATTTTTTTTCTTGTTGATTTTGGATTTGGACATGGCAATTGAAGCACATTATTATCATCATTTATACCTTAAATCGTGATATATTTTTTAGTTTAGTCCTTGTTTGTTATGCTTAGTATTAGATTTATATGGTTCTCTTTGATGTCAACAGAAACCACTTGAAAATCTAAAAGTAATAATATTTTAAATTAAATATAAACTTTAATCTCTTTTTTTCTGAAATTTGTTTTTGTTTAACTTTGTAGGTCAAATAGTGCGAAGTCACAACTTTCATTGAAGGGGTGAGAGAGGCTAAAGTTCAAGAAAACGAAAATTTGTAGTCATATCTTTATACTGTGTATAGGATCAATGGTAGTCTTTTGTTTTCTCCACCATTTAGGTTTTTTTCTTTCATTAATTTATCATTACAGGTTCTCATTGATGCAGTTGATGTTTGTTTTCCAAGAAAAACACTGCAAGAAACACTAACATGATTTGATTGAATAAAATGTATTTCTTAATTTGATGGACTTACGGATAAATAGATCAATATGATCAAGTAATGACCATTTTTAACTATTGATGGATACAATTTTAACAATATATCCCTTTGTTAGTCTATTAGCTTTTTCCCTTTCTTTATTTGCTTTATATATTTTCTATGTAAAAAGGGATAACACATCACTTTGATTCTCAATTCACAATAAAATTTTTCTATTTTTTCAAAATATTAAGATTATTGTAAACATGATTTTAACTAAGAAGGGATATGCTTCTAATTTTGTAAAACATACAAATAGCCGCGACTATTCTTTTTAGGGAAATTGACTTTTGATTATCGTCGAATTTATTTGGATTTTAATTATTTTATATGGTCAAGGTATCAGATAGTTTATTCTACCTTTTTTTTATGGTATATAGCATGATTTTGGGAGGTGGAATGGCTTCTTATTTGTTAAATAAATTTATTACATAAAAAGTTTATTTAGATAAAAAAAAAACATTTAAAATATTATATAAATTAATTTTAAAATTATTTTAGAGATTGAGTATTGTTTAACTTCAAATAATAATCTATTCTCAATGAATAGGTTATTTGAACTAGTCATTAAACTATTCTAGAAATTTATTGATCAAGATTTTAACTATTACGACTTTAAATTCTAATTAGTCTCTAATGATTTAGTCATTAATTTTTTAAATTTAGAAATTATTAATTGAATTTCTATAAATATTCTTTTAATGAAACATTGATGGTGTTAAAATTTCATGAATGATTAGGTTATTATCAATGTGCCAAATAATGAATGAAATGCATCATTTGAAGATGTGAATCGAGTGTCAAACCTTTAGTCCTCCACATTTGACTGCAATTATCTGTGCTGTTTCAAAAGCCCGTTGCAGGTCAGAAGAATATATAGCAGAGATCTTTAATTCGCTGGATAGTCTATTAGCCACCTTCATGATAAAATTTACAGGAATTACGGTAAAAAACAAAGAAATGAGTTAATGATCAAGTTTTGGTTTTGCATAAAAATAAAATAAAATTAAAGAATCCAATAAGCACAACTTACTGCAACTGCTTGTTTTCTTCCAGTTTCATTTAATTCAATATCCACTTGTCCCTGTATACATATATATGACTATTACTGTGAGAAAGAATTAGCATAGAAATATTAATGATAATTACAATTCTTAAAACAGTATTTATTTCTTTATTTTCTCAATTAATTAACTTATTACATTTTGGTTTACTGGTTTAAAGCATATGTGACTGTATCTCAATCAAGTTTTAGCCAGCATAGTATCGAATTACAACTCTAATTCTAACTAAAAGAACAAAAAGAAAACATTTAAAATATTTCATCTAAGTTTTCTTTTTATTTTTCATTAACTATTTAGTATCCCTTGTGCAAATAAATGAAAAATAATATATTTTTTACAACACTTATGAGACCCATCCAATGTCACAATCCATACTTACAAGCAATCAATCATCATTTATTGATGTAGTGTATTTTAAATTACAGAAATGGTGTAATTTAAAAAACTTACGAGATATGAAGTTGTGTAAATACGATTTTGTTTTAATTTTCTCAAGAAAAGATAATAAAAATTGTGTTTTAAAATATTAAGATTCCATACATCAGTCTAATTTATCCAGAGCTTGTACTTCTTAAATTTACATAACAAACATTATTATTTTTTTACTTGTTTAAATCGAGGTTGTTAATTTTACAAAAGAAGAGCAATTTTAGATTAATATTTATCAACTTTAAAACAGTATATCTATGATCACCTATAATTTTGTTCAAACCAGAAAACAAAACGATGTTAATTCTATTCAGCATATTTGCGGAAAGTAAATTCTAAACCTAATTAAATTTCTCATTTAATTTTTTTTCTTCAAAGTTTAAGGGTATAAAATCATTAATTAAAGTATATAACAGTTTATTTTATTTAATATTTTTTTAATTTATAATAAAACTGTTTAGTTAAAAAAAGTGTTAATTCTAAGTAGCATTTTTTGAAAACTTATTTTAATGTATACGTAATATATATATATATATATATATATATATATATATATATATATATATATATATATATTTATTTATGTATATAT
>Ga0209489_107274_pt1 | contig 16707 bp, 10 predicted proteins | sample SiratrowhiteBW_FD_187527 | JGI IMG/M metagenome (GOLD analysis project Ga0209489, IMG submission 187527) | Root nodule microbial communities of legume samples collected from California, USA - Siratro white BW (SPAdes) (version 2) | ecosystem: Host-associated > Plants > Roots > Nodule | place... | reverse complement strand
ATATATAAACATTCATCTTAAATAAACAAAATTCGTTAACAATGACTAAAAGAATTAAAACAAAGTAAGGTATTTTTAGCTTGAGCAAAAATAACCTTGTTTAAAAAAAAAATTCTATGCTTGGGTAAAATTGAGACTGATATCAGATTCAATTTCAATACTAATTTTGCTTGAGAAGAAAGAAACCTAACATTAATTTCAGTTTTAGTATTATTTTCACTTAATACACCTGAGATCAAAGGTAAATTTTTCTTATTACTATTATTGTTTGAGCTAAATTTTATTGTTTAAACAAAATTATCAATTTTTTTTTTACAAAACTAACTACTTTTTTAAGCTTTTATCCAACAATCAATATTCAAATTTATGTACAAATATATGTCTAATATATTATTTATACTAACTATTTTAGAGAATAGTTTACCAAATATTTATAATTAAAAAAATTTATCACTTTTGAAATTTGAACCTTAGACTTTTTTTTTTACAGAATATTAGGCCAAAACTTGTACAAAATCCTCTTTAATCAAAACATTTAAAAATCTGTAAAATATTTAAAAATCAATTAAATATTATAACTTTTTGCTCGATATTGTTATTATATTAAAATTTTGGTCTGCAATACAATTATACATTTATTTAATTTTTAGATATTGAGCATCTTAATAAAGTAGTCCTCAAAGTTCATTAAAGGATAAGTTTATTTTATTTAGAAAATTTATTGTTAAATATACTTTTATCTATCGTGGATGTCATAATAGGTTTTAAAAATAAACTTATATAAATAAGCTAGACTCTTATAAAATATAACCAAAACTTCTTTTTATCCATGTTTCAAGTGTTAAATAGTAGAAGTTTTGAGGTAAATTATGTTTGCTATCTTGTAAAAGTTTTAAAATACTAAACACATTTATGTTTTGTATTATGTTTTAAAAAAATTAGACATATTTTTTAAGTTTTTCTAAATTTTAAATGTAATTTTTTATTCTTTGCAAATAAGAATGATAAATAAAAAAATTACACAATCTTTATATGATTAATTATTTTTTAAAATTAAGTCAGTTTTAATAATAAAATTTACGAGTTAAAACCATTATTTACATAATCTTTTCTTCTATCATTATTACTAACAAAATCTAAAAAAAATACGTGTAAGTTTTAAAATGACAAAAATAATACAATTTTTCTTAAACATATTTAGTATATTTCAAACTTTACGTGACCGTTCCTTTAATTTTTATAGTGTATAGTTTTTTTACATATTATTTTTCCTTTTTTCAGTATTAGTAAATTAGCATATTTTAGAATATCTATTACGTATATATAAAAAAATTAATATAGAATAAACTTTTAACTAAGACAGTGAACCTGTAAAAAGGTCATGTATCAAACTTTCAAAAAAAGATATACAAATATTAAATTATACTTAAACTTTGAATTTTAAAATAAACTGACCTGTTTAAGAAAATTGTATTTAAATAAACCTATTTCCACTCCTAATTACAAATTAACTTCTAACCTTTCAATTTTTTAAGTAGACCATGCCTATTAATAGTTGGACTTCTGATATACAATCCCTCAAACTTATTATAAGTTATATCCCATATCTTTTTAATTAATTAATTAATTAATTCACCACTGAACAATGTACCAAAATAAATAAACTAATTAAGAATAAATAAGAATGATACTCTCTCATCTCACTCAACCAAACGGGTGGCGACATGCATGATGCATGCATTCATGTCATGACCCATGTCACGACCCATGACATGACCCCACACGCTATTCAATACCACGTGCCACCCACGTTTTCGATTCCCAACGCGCCTTCTACCTATTATAGCCTGCGCTCATGTGCTCCACTGCCGCCACGTCACCCAATCAGCACCGTTAAATCGTTGACGGTCAAACTGTTTCTCGCCGTTCGATCTCTAACTTAGGATTCTGATGCTGTCGAAACCGTTAAGATTTGCTGTCGTGTTTTTCCTAAAAGGGTGGGGTCCGCAGAAGAAAAATCGTGTGAGCTGCAGAACTGTATCAGCCGCACATCGCCGTCTATTTGATAATACATTTTTATTAAACAATTCAGAATTCTTTATTAATGAGTTTAACATAAAAATTTTATTTTTATGTTATTAATATTTTAAAAATCGTTATATTCCATTTGAAGAATGACTATTATCACGACACGTGGTCGAATAGAGGCTAAGAATAACACACTCTCTGCTATGCTTACCACAATGGGGAACTTAGTACTTAAATTAGACATTATATAAAGCTGCAACTAAGTACCAGAGATTCTCACACACAAAATGTAACCATGTTCGTATTTTATTGATTTATATATACACATATAATAAAAGATTATTTTCAAGTTAACTAAACTATAATATAAATAACAAAGTGTGTGCAAACTAAGAGGTACGAATTTGAGTATTAGAGTTGTTACTCATGTAATTCGAGCATGGAAATAAGTTTTATACTACATTGTCTATTATTATTCCTAATTCTTCAAAGAGACCTTACACAATTTCAAGCAAAGGTATTTTTGATATACTTATTTTTGTAAATTAAGTGGAAGTTGAAGTCTTTGTTAGAATTCGTCAATATGATTCTTTAATATCTTTTTTTCTTTTAATATATTTTCTATTTTTGTTAAATAAAATTATAGTGGTTTCTTTGTTAGCGTCAATACCATGACTATAATAAATTGAAATGTGATACATATGTGGCATTTTAAACTTAGGTGGATATTAGTTAATTTTTATAGTTATTTATTAAAACAAAAAATATATTATTTTGTAGATATTGAAGATATAATATTTGGATAAATAGGATTTTTTTATTGGTTGAACGTTTATAAAATTTAGGAACAAAATTTTTGTAGTGTAGTGGTGGTGGGTGGTGATTGTTCTTGTGGTTTTCTCTTTCTTGGTTCATGTGGTTGGTTGGATTTTCATTCGGTTTCTAAAATTAGTATCATTTTTTTGTAATTTTTTTATTGTTGTTGTGATGTTTTGATTGAGGACTTTATAGTAGGATTAAAATATTTTTTTTTATGAGATTTTGATTGTTTTATTTATGCATAGTTAAAAGAACCTACACCAAAGCGATTTGTGAAAAATCCCTTCTTCTTTCTTATGGGTGGAATTTATGTTAAGTGTTTTTGGGTAGTCTTAGCAACAAGTTTTCCTCTTCTTTTTTAAAAGAAAATACCAATTCAAGTTCATGGTTCATCAAGCTTGATGTAGACCAAGATTTCAATAAGTGATATGCGATTTCAATGGTAAGGTCGAACTTTTAGAATTTGTAGTGTCATTACAATTGTCGTTTATTTTTTTTATAATTATAACTGCAATGGTGGTTGTTTCTGTTTAAAATTTTTGTACAATTTTCCATAATCATTTTTTAAATCCCATTAGATGTCAAAAATGAATCATACAAATAAAATTGTGAAAAAGTTACTTTTGCAATTTGGATTCACATGTTTTTTTTTTTTTTTTAATGAGTAAGTAATTATTGACCTTTGTGATGAATGCAAATCAAGTTCGGATAAAGCTTATTATCAATAAGTGTCTACTCAAGGAAGAAGTTAACCTAATTACACAATACAATGTGCAAAAATGTCACGACTTCCTTTATATAATTGTTCTAAATTATGTCATGTAAAAAAAAAAAAAAAAAAAAAAAAAAAAAGAGAAACAACATTCATCAATTAGAACAAATATTAAGACTAAAAAACCTATTAAAATAAGTTGAAATAATAAATATTTTAATTATTAATAAAATTTAATAATTGGTATTTTAATGCATCTACCATTTCACTGAAAGAAATATAAATATACCAATTAGCATTTGAATTTTAGAGTGGATATCATTATCAACAACCATATTAAATAACATAGATTGTGAGATACTAAACCAATACTGTACATATTTATAAAAGAAAAAAAAAACATAATTGTTATTATAAAGTTGGCTTTATGCTAACTTATAATTCTTATAAATAAAAATATAGTATACTACTAGAGCCCTTTAATATAGAGTTATTTTGTTTGAGTGGAAATATGAATTATAATTCATATATTGTTATTTATTTTTTATTTTTAATAATATTATATTTATTGTTAGATTTAATTAGATCAACATTTCTCAAATTTAAAAAAAAAAATCTTAATTTCTTTCTTTTTTTCAAACTCTTTCTATTCACTCACTCATTTACCAATTTCATCACTTTTTTATAGAAAACTACAATGAGTTATTTTATATAAATATGTATAATTATTAACACAATTATTATAATGATATCATTCAAGCATGAACATGAAGAAAGAAAAAAGAAAGTAAAAACGAGAAATGAAAAAGAGATAAAGAAACACAAGAAGACATTATGAACAAAAACAAACACAATATAAAGTGTTGTTATTATATCGTAGAAGATGCATGCACCATGTAGTTATTAACATGGATACTGGTTTGAAATTATGATTAAAGGAAGTGAAATGACAAAATGAGATGAGAGTTAGGTAGTAAGAATAATAACATACTGTTTTTTTTTTTTTATTTCATTCTTTAGTTTGAGTTAAAAAGATTATTTTAGCCAACTCTAGCAGACATTTTTTTTTAAATTTTGCAAATTAATTAGTGTATGGTTAAGCTCTTACTCATTGTTTGCTTAACACAAAATACTAATTAGTATAACTTTGTATAATTCCTATTAAAATAAAAAAAAAATTATATCAATTTTTAAGAACTTTTTATGTCAGTTAAAGAACTAACTTACACGTAGATAATAGAAAAGCCAACGTTAAATAAAAATTTACATCGTAAGTTACACCTTTTATATCAATTATAAAAATAACTAATATTGAAAATTGTTTTTTTTTTCTAAATAAAAGTGTCGCAATTATTGATTCTCCTCCCTTTATAATTCAAAAATCATATATCTCATAACACACTAGTAAAAAACATATTATACAATAAGATATAATGTTTGTTAAAAAAATCGACGTAAACAAAAAATATAGAGATATTTTTATAAATATTTGAAGAGATATTATGTCGGTTTACACAAACCTGACATAATATATCATATTCTACGTCAGTTCCACAAATAATTAATGTATAAAAAGATTAAAAAAGTAAAACTTCAAAATTTGAAAATTTTTCACTGTTGTGCGTGTCATTGTATCATTACTTCAATCACTCCTCCAATTTCTTTCACTCTTCTAGTTTGGTTTGGAGCACTCCTTAACTTGACATTTTCGGTTCGCGTTTTGGGTACCATTGATTTTGCTTTGCAGTTTCACTCTCACTGGTACGCCGAGTGTTATTCTCCTCTATTTTTCTTTGCTCTCACTGTGTTTGTGGTTTCATTCACTCCATTTTTGCTTTCAGTGGTTTTGGTAGATTTTGTTTGAGTCTATTTGCGTTTACTAGTTTTGCTCTTACCGTCCACAATAGGTATGTTTTCTTATCTTTGAAATGTTGTTGTATTATTTGTATCATAAATTTTAGGTTTCAAAAAATTTAGGACGAAAAACTTCAAATAACCATAACTTTTGATAGAAAGTTCGAATTGAGACGCTCCAAAAATGAAAATTGCTCAAAATGGGGTAACGAAGCCCCTGGCTAGTAACCGAAGGCGTTTGGGCCTCCAAAAATTTCAAAATTCCATCATTTAAGTTTTTTTTTATTTTTTTGTTATTTTTCATCCATTTTTTAGATTGTAGCCTTTGATTTTACATATCTATACTTGCTAGAAAATTATAAATTTTTTTGTGGTGTTTTCTTGTGTCGATTAGAGATTTATCAACCCATTATTTTTTTTTTAAAAAAGACTTTTTTACATCGGTTGTAGGCTACAACCGACGTAATATCCACCTCTTATGCTGTAATTTAGTTATTTTAGTTGGGTATATGATGTCGATTTCTATTTTTAACCGACATAGTAGGCATACATATTACGTCGGTTGCATAACCGACGTTATATGTCAAAAGAATTTCTACATCGCCTACATCTACGTCGGTTGGAAAACCGACATAGAATGTCTTCTAGAACCGATGTAGAATGCCACTTTTTTACTAGTGTGGTGAGTGTTCGAAGTTGTGGTGGTGAAAACACTATTGGTCCCATGAATGGTGAAGTCGCAGTTTTGCAACAACAATATAACAATGTTATCATATTGGTCTCACATTAATGATTTTATGGTGATGGGAAAAGAAGGAAATTATAAGGCTATGATAATGAAAATAAAATAAAAACAAAAAATATATGAAAAGGGAATAAAAGTTATTAAGTAAAAAAATAAATTTGGACACTCATAAGAGAGGTGTTTCTCTTTGTTCAATGTGCTTTCTTTACGGATTACAAGTTGAAGACATTGATCATTTGTTTTTTAATTGTTATATTGTTTCCTTTGTTTGGGCTTGATTAAACATATTTTTCTTGATCTTATAGATTTATCTTTTGTTGTTTATATTACTTTTATTAAAGGTTCTTTGTAATCCTCTTGTTTGACTAGTTCAACTTTCTGCTATTACTTTTTTCTTATAAATGATTTGTAGGAAGATTAATTTTTTTAGATATCAGTAGGCTATTAACTCGAATGCTGCTTTACATGATATTAAGAATTGTATTTACCTCTCAGGAAACACTTCTAGAAAATATATGTCTAATCAGAGATTTATGATTTATTTTCTATTTTGAAGCAATTTGCATTAATACTAAACTTGGCAAGGTATTACCTCCTGTGTAAGCTTTTTGGCTTTTTCCTGCGTTGGTTGTATTAAAGTCAATCATGATGTTGTTACTAGATGTGCTCCTGATTTTGTAGCTTGTAGATGTATTTTCAGGGACATTCGTGGTGAATATGTGGATAGTTTCTTTGCTTTCTTAGGTATTCAACATGCTCTGTTGAGGTCATGAACGTCGTTCTTACTATTCAATATAATCAATTGAAGGGTTTTAGAAAGTTTGGTTGGAGTATGATTGCTCTTTACTTTGTTAAGCCTTTAGTTATTCTTATATCATTCATTGGATTCTTAAAGACAGATGATATAAATATATGCATACTATGAATTTGAAAGTGACTCATGTCTTTTAAGAGAATAATAATTGTTCTAATATATTTATAAATTTAAGTGTGAAAAATATGACGAAGTCTGCTCAGTATTCTATTTTACCTGATTGTATTAAACTATATTTTTTTCATAAAAAATTTCAACTCACTCTGTTTCATTTATAGACAATTTATAATTTGTTATTTCTTTTTGCATGGATTTCATGTGACCCTATACTTTTTAAACTCTATCTTTTTGTTTATTTTTAGTAATATACTTTTATGTGAAAACAAATGATTGATAAGTTTTGAAGTATCAACCTAGTCAAGATGACAAAATTTATAATGATATTTAATATGATTATACATATATATATATATATATATATATATATATATATATATATATATTTATTTATTTATTGACATGAAAAATTTAACAAAATCTAGATTACAATTTATATATATATCTAAAATATCATAATAATATCTAAAATTAATAAAATGTGGATTTAGAATCATACATTCTTAATAGGTCAATTTCACTATCACTTTCAATTCTTTCTATCATTTTTATAATTTTTTGTTTATTTATGTATCATTATAAAAGTATGAATAATAAGTATTTCTTAATAATTTAATTAGAATGTACTTGTCATACGAAATGATTTTAATACTTTTATTGTTGTTAAGTTTTGTAATAATTAATTAAAAATCAGTTTAGTTAGAATCTCAAGTTTTCATAGTTATTATTTAAAGTAAAACTTTAATAAACATAAAAAATAAGAGCTATAGAATGGTTTCTAATTATAAATAAGGTAAAAAAAATTATACAAACAATAAATACAAAAAATAATCAAATTTATAGTTTAGTTATACTTCTATATTTACATTTCTCTAGAAAGAGATAGAAACCAAAATTTCGACCACTTTTTAATTAAATTTGATATATTTTACAAGTACAATGACAACCAAACAATAAAAAACAAATTAATTATAATTTTTGTGTGTTTCATATTTAGATTAATTCAAACTTAGACAATGTTGTGATAAAAGATAGTATAATTAATTTTTGTGAAGAAAGAGATAAATATTTTAAGAAGTTTAGTGTGATCCGTGATAATTAATTATAATTCAATTTTATAAAATAATGAATACTCTGAAATAAAGCATTATTAGTTCATTTAATATTAAATGCATATTACAATAGAAGTAGTTTGAAAGGGGATAAATATTGATTATATAAGTGACTGTAATGTAGGTTCATAATTAGGTTTTAAATTTTTTTTTAGCAAACTCAAATTGAATATGGAATAAATTATGTTTATAAAAAGAAACCATCTTAAACATTAAACTAAAATTATTAATGAAAACATTTACACCTTAATTAGGAGAAAATTAAATGCAATTATGCAAAGATAGAGTGAATGTGTATTGTTGTTGTCATGCATTTAGAGACAAAATACTATAATAAAGAAAGAAATATATTTAATAGTATTAAGTTTATCATTACTTTACAAACCTTTATTATTAAATCTAAACATATTTTTGGAAAAAGATAAATATTTTCTAGAACAGGCAAATCATTATTTAAGGAGAATGGGAAAAAAATATAATTAATGAGAGAGAAAAATTTAATGAGATATTAAATAGATAATTAACATGAATGAAAGGGAAAAAAAAGTTAAATAATGATAGTTATAGAAAATTTTAGATTATTTCCATAAGGACAGAGTATCAAGTACAGAGTATCAAGTACGTTAAAAAGAATTTCTTAATCCTTTTGTATTTTATTTTTTATTTCTCTTCATTATTTACCCTGTAGCCTGTAGCCGTTTTGCCGTTTCTCTGCGTCATTTTCAATCGTTTTTCTTGCCTTACCTTTTTATTTATCTGTTTTAAATAAGCAAAATAAAAGTTAAGAAATGTTTTTTTTACAGTATTCAAGGATTATTAATTTTTAAACTTAGAATGCTTAAAATTGAAATTAAGAAATAAAAAAAAAAGACACTCTAGAGGTCCATAAATGATCCAACTATGTCCATTGTTTTATATATCCTGTCGGCAAAACTTACAAAGAAATCCTCATAAAGTGCGTGTGGACTTTCTCAACCTCCTCCATCAAATCCAGAGCCTTTGACATTTTCTAAAGTCAACTCATCCAACACCAAAATAAATAAATAAATAAAATATATTAAAAAGTAAATAGATAAGCATAGAGATGCCAAAATGCCATCCACACACTCTCTCTCTTCAAAATAAAGCAACTTTTTCAGTTTTTCTATTTTTGTTTATTACTTATTTTTAATAACAATTTTATTAAACTCTCACAGCACCATCATAATAAACAATAAAACCTTAATAATCTTTTTAATAATAACATAGTTCAAAATCAAGAGACTAATATTCTGATACAAAGGGTGTTGTGGTTGGATATAAAAAATCATTAAACTGGTAATAATTATAAAATTATGAAGCACTGTGATATATTTAAGAGAGTTAATTATCTACTAATTTTCCTAAATTTGATTAACAGAGGTAGAACTATTTGAAAGCATTTTCTCTCTCTCTCTCTCTCACAGACACAGACTTTGTGCAGAACGTCTTCTTTTCTCTTTCTATAAATACAAGTCCATCCACACTCATTGCACCTTATCATTTCTCTCTCTGGTGAAAAGTCAGCGCCTTCTTTTGTCTTTTCTCTCTCTCTCAACAAAGGGCATACATTGCAGACTTTGTCTCCATGGCCGAAGATTGGGATCTACATGCGGTGGTCAGAGGTTGCTCCACCGTCACATCATCCTCGGTGTCTTCTTCTTCCTCCTCATCCTCTGGTTTTGCCTCTTGCTACTTCCACCCTGAAGGTGTTTCCTCCTCCTCTTCATCTTCTGGTTTCTCTATCTTTAGAGGTGAACAAGGAACCCAGGTTTTGTCGCTTTCTGCCTACCCCTTTGAGGCAAGGAGCCCCATTGAGGAGCTGCATGAGCTTTGCAGGCCTTTCTTCTCCAAGCCTCAGCCTCTCTCGTTGCAAGCCTCTTCCCCCTTGTCCTCACTCTCTTCCTATTCCTCTGCGCCTCCCAAAACTCTTTCACCTCAAGAGAAGCAACAACAGCAGCGGAACAACAAGCAGCCACACTCTGTCACCACCCCACGATCTAAAAGAAGGTACAAAAGTTCGTGCTTGCTTTGTTTTGATACCCCAAAGAGAGAAAAAAAAGATCTTGGACTGTCCTGTGTTGTAAAAATCATATCTTTGGTTGAGAATTTTGCGTTTGTTAAGGTTTTAGATTGCGGCTGTGGTTGTGGTTTTGTTACCCTGTGCAAAATTGTATATAAATGTGACTGATGAGACTGCAATTGTGGTTGCAAGCAGTGTTTTGAAATCTTGGTATGTGAGTGTGTGTGAGTGTTTGTGAGATGTGCTTATGACTGTTTTTGGTGTTTTACAGGAAGAATCAGCTTAAGAAAGTTTGTCAAGTGCCTTTTGAAAGTCTCTCCTCAGACATATGGGCATGGAGGAAATATGGACAGAAACCCATAAAGGGGTCTCCTTATCCAAGGTTTGTCTCGATAAAATTTTTCACTTGCAATTTTCCAAAAATGTGTTGAAAGTTCATGATTAGGCTATTTTCTAATTTGGTGATCCTTGATCTAAGATTGTGAGAAAATATGTGCATGAGTTATAAAGGTTTTTGAGATCTCAATAGTGATTTTTTCCAATTAATTATCACATGAAAATCCCACTTTATGCTTTAAGTAATCAAATCCTAATTTCCAAAGTTGTGTACTTTAGGGTCTAATTGAGGATACTTTGTTTTTGTAGGGGGTACTACAGATGTAGCAGCTCAAAGGGGTGTTTGGCAAGGAAACAGGTTGAGAGGAACAGATCAGACCCAACAATGTTCATAGTGACTTATACTGCTGAGCACAACCATCCTGCTCCTACTCACAGAAACTCTCTTGCTGGCTCCACACGCCAGAAGCCATTGCCACCCCAGACTGCCACCACTGAACAAGACTCTGACAAGAGCAAGAGCCTTACAAAACCCTCTTCCCCTGCCACCTCAGGGGCAGAGGAAGAGGTTCCAGCACAAGGGGAAAAGTCTGAGAGCAGAGAAGAGAAAGAGGATGTGATGGATGATGAGGAAGAAGATGAATTTGTTTTGTCTGACATGGTGCTAACAGATGATTTCTTTGAGAGCTTGGATGAGCTGAGTCAATTCACTGTCCCTTCTGTTGTCACAGGAGACTGCTTCAGTGACCCCTTTTCAGCTATTGCAATCCCTTCTTGGGTGGCTAGTGGTGCTGCTACTGCTGGTGGATGCATATGATTCTTTTGGTGAAATCATCACAACAAGTGGCAATTGTTTCATGCTTTTCATGGATCACAATAGGGACCTTTTAAATTTTTGTTTTTTGTTCTTAGAGGAAATGGATCATTTTGGAGGAATCTTTACTAACAATGGTTTGTGAAGGGGAGGAGATTTTTTCCCAAGTAGAGTAGTGACTGTTAAGGTAGATCTTAATCTTACTATCAGGGATTCATAGTTTTTATGCATTAGCTATGTTAATGTGAAACCAATTTATTTAGTTTTAATTTTTGTTGTATGGTTCTTGAGTTGTTGTGATTGAGTTCAATGTATTTGAATTTTGACATTGGTTGTGATATACATTGGAAAAGCACTTTTGGGTTGACTTTTAATTTTTCTTGGGGGTAATGATTATAGTTGTGTGAGTGTGACACAGGGGTTCATGGTTGTTGCTTGTTGGGTATATATTCTAGTAGTACTGTGGAAGACCACCAATTGTAGTGAAACTTTTTTGGGGACACGAGGGGTTAAGGTAATTGAGGAATTAGATTCCATGAAGCATATGCGTTTTGATTTTATATGGTATCTGCCTCTTCTCTGTTTTATTCACATAGAAGCAAAGTATTTCACGTCAGCTCCATAGCTTCTACAAATGAGAGCCACGTTTGCTTGAAGTTAACATGTTAGGCTCACCATTTATATGGTATCTGCCTTTTGTTTGGCTCCCAATAACATTGCATCTCATCCCTAGTGGACACTTTCAATTTACCAAACTTGCCCCAGCTTCAAAAAGAAAAAAAAAATGATAATTAGGTATTATCATCTTCTCAAGAACTATGGTTTCATGCAGTTAATATTTAAAGTATATGATAATGGGAAATTCTATATGCTATAGTGATATATATGTGTATGTAAGTGGAGAGAGAGAGAGAGAGATTTGGTAAATTTTAGTGAGACTTTTTTCAACCACATGTACAAAATTTTGTTGTGAAATCATCTACTTAATAAGTTTTATTTGGATTAACAATTTGTTGATACTATAATGTGTGTATGCATATATTATGAATGAATGTAGAATGATAATCAATACTATATATTGTTGTGTATTTACTTTTTCTTATAATAAACAAGCATTTGATATTTTTAAAGAAGAGTTTAAAACGATTTGAAAAAATTGTATCGTGTAAAACACATATTTACTCGTTAAAATAGCTTGTTATATTTTAAATTTTCTATAATAACAAAAATAAATGTTGAGTGATGTTTTTTTTTCATTATATTATATTTTATGTGTATATTGTTCTTAAACTTTAGAAATATTTTAAAAGAATTGATATATGTTTACTTATACAGAGATCAAAATCTAGACAGACAAATCAATGAAAAAAATATGTTTTTGACTCGATATCTATTATGGAGTGTCTAACACGTTTAAGATAGATGTAAAGGTCAAAATCGTGTTTGACCGGATGACATTTAAAATAATACAAGTATTGCTAATTCATAGATTCATACTACCATTGTTGGTAAGGATGAACCGCATTACTTATATTTTAGAAGATTTTGAATTTTCCGTTGTTTGGCGTTGAAAAATATTCATACAATTAGAAAGAAAGTGGAAACACTAGTTGAATTTAGTGATGTATGTATGCAATTAAAGGGAGAATTTTTGTAGGATCCGTGTGAGGGTGAAAATGTTAAAAAGTTGATTGTCGGAGCATTTTACAAATTGTGAACCAAGTCTTTGGACACCAAAACTTTCTCATGAACAAGGATACTTATCATTCTATTAATGTAGATGGAAAAAAATTTAGATAGAATAAATTCGTTTCTTACATGAAACAGAACAACTTGGTTCTCTTTTATTTTTTAGAAATCAATATGGAAGTTCTACCCAATCCAACACCCCATTTGAAAAGCTTGGTGGGAATTACTTTCAAACTTTTCAAAACACTGAAATCCAACTCTGTCGGTAATGGGGCAAAGAATTTACCAAAAACATCATCATAATCATGTCTTTTACTTGCCGGAAATTTATGACTTTTGTAAGACACCAAAACAATATAACTGATAAACTAACATATGGTTCGATTAAAAGACAAATTTGATGGAAGACCCTTCAGTTCAAAAAATAAACTTTATATGTTGCAATCAATAAAGAACGAAAGAAACCATTTTTTTGTAGAAAAGAAATTAAATCATAATAAGGGTAATGTTTCTTAATGGAATATATTTGAGCTTATTACTCAATTAGGGGCATCCTATGGTTCAACCTCAAATGAATTTTACAAACTTCAGGAAGATCTTGTGCTGTGGTGGAGAAATCCAACTATTTTAGACAAATCTGTGTCACCAATTCATCATCCACAAGCATTGGTGGTAAAAAATCAAGGCCTCAAAAGTTGAACCTTTACTCAAGCACATTTAAGATCGCATCAAGATAAGCTTTTAAACGAACACATAACAAAATTATACACTCAACCTAAATGGAAATGACCTTTTCTAAAACATCCATTATGTCTGAGTTGGATACATGTGTCTAGGTTCAATATGTCATCTAATATTATTGTATTGTATTTATTATGTTCACTGTATAATTATGAGGTCTCTAGTGTAATTAAGACACATGTTTTTTTGGTTTAGATGCATGTTTTTTCTTACTCATTCAATAAAGTGACTTATCAAATTGTTTCACTAATGACAGTGCAAAAATGACTTAATATCTAGTTGAACCAATTTTGTGTGGATGTACTGTTTAAGAAGATAAATTATGGGATAAAATCTGTTTGGTTGCATTAATTTGGAAGGATGGATGGAATCTCATAGGGAGAGATTTGAAGAGATGAAATTAGAAATTACAAAACCGTCCTTATAAGTGAGTTGAAAATTACAAAACACCCTTTTGCACAAGGGTCAATTAGTTATTTCACAAACATATCAATTAAAAAAATAAAAAAAAGTTATAACATCTATCAAATCATTCCTAAAATTTCACAAACATTTTTTTTAAATCCCTTCAAATCTTACTATCTATCAATTAATCCAAATAACCTTATCATCTATACACAATTCATTCAAATTCTTTCAAATCTACTCTTCCAACTAAACAAAACATTAGATTAGTGAGTATATGAATGAGTTCCAGCTTAACAAGTCATTTCAAGTTTTAGTTTTGAATATATAACAAAATTAAATAGTGGAAAAAACAAAATTATAACAGATTCTATCTTATTTGACTAGGATTGTCTCAGTTAAAGCATATTTGTCCTTTGTAAGAGCTATAGTAATTTAATTCATCATGTCTCTTAATAAATATGATTTGTACTATTAATGAGTAGTTGATGAGGCAAAAGTTGGTAAAATATTTTATACTTTTTAATGATAATAACATTTGTTAAGCTAGAATTAGAGCATAACAGCATAATACAGATTATTCATTAGCAGATAGAAACTTTTTCTCTTTTAGAGACACATGATGCTTCATTAAATTATTTACTTTTTGGAAGATAAACAACATTTTGATCTTTTAAAGGTTTGAGATCCATCATTTTATTCTTTGAAAGATAAAAATCACCATTTTTGTCATTGAAATATGAAAAAAAAAATATGCAATTTAATCCCTTTTTAACACTAATTTATGGCAACCGTATTTTATTCCTTTAACATCTCAACTGGTGTGTCAACTAACTAATACTTATAATCAAATAGAACATTTAAAACCACTGCATTCTGAAATACCTGTATTTATTTTGTTTATCATTTTGACTCTACTCTTGTGTCTTAACATTTTCCTTCATATTTCAGTTCTAGTGAGTACGAAGTAGTAACAAAAATTATTTTCCTCACAATTAAAAGCATAGCATCAAAGAATGCTTGTAAGATGACTACTTGTTGGAAACATAGCATCAAAATCACAATTTTAACTCACATTATAAACTTCAGAGACACAATGGTCAAACACAATCAAATTTTATCCCTTCTACCCAACAACTATAATATTACAATTTATAGTTTTAATTTATCATTGCATTAGAGAATACATCAAGACAAGGAAACTCCTTTGTTGAGTTGAAAAGATATTTTCATAAATTTTGCCTATTTTTAAAAAAATACAATTGTTTGAAAAAATAAATATTCTTATAATAAATTTAAATAATATTTTTTTTATAAAAAGTATCTAATGAAATCATTTTTCTAAAATGATTTTTTTAGACGGAAAGAAACAAGTATATATTTGAAAAAAAGTTATATTTCAACAAAACATAAGAAGGTGCATGAATTTTGGGAAACGTACTCAAAAGATTTTCAAAAAATATTTGACAAACTGAGCTAGGTTTTATTTTATTTTGTCAAACTTTTCATGAAAATAATTATCATAAAATAATAATATCATCATATATAACAATTTACAATAGAATGATAATGTAAGAAAATATTTCCATTTCGTAAACTTAAATCATATTCAATTAGAAACTAAAAATAAAATATTTAAAATGTAATCACTCTTCACATCCCAACTCAAAATTCAAGGCACAACATACATTAATTAATAGAACTAACAAAGAAATCCCAAGGCTAAGCAAACCTTTAGGAAAACAAGATTAAGAAAATAATTTTGGGTCTAATGTAATTAGGAAAACAATGTCATTATTTATATGATCACCAAAAGGCACACTAATTGTTTTAAAGCACCTTTTATAAGTGTATAAAAACTCATTATACTTATAAAGTTCAATAATTAAATGACTAATATAACACTAAGATATTCACCAAAACATAGATCAATTGATATAAACACTACAAAAAAAATTAAAATTACATACAAGCAAAATCCATATGTAATGGTCAAAAGTTCATATGTAATCATTTTACATATAGTATGTAGGTAATTTATATACGAATTTATTCTGTATATAATTTATTGATAGAATGTTATATACAGATTTATCTTTTTATATATGTTTAAAAAAATTATTTTATCAATATTGTGCACCAGGTGAGAATAGAACTAAACTTACCACTAAACCAGAGCAACATTGTTGTTATAATATGATTATTAACATTCTTATTATAATTATTGTTATTATTAATAATATTTATAATAATAATAATAATAATCATAATAATATTACTAATAATAAAATTAATAATAAAAACAATAATATTTTGTTAATAATAACAACAATTTTATTTAAATATAAATAATATTAATAATAATAATATTAACAATACTATTAATAATATAATAATAATATCAACAGTAATAATAACATAATAATATCAATAATATTATTAATTTTATTATATTAGCAATAATAATAATATTGATAATA
>Ga0209489_107273_pt1 | contig 16708 bp, 7 predicted proteins | sample SiratrowhiteBW_FD_187527 | JGI IMG/M metagenome (GOLD analysis project Ga0209489, IMG submission 187527) | Root nodule microbial communities of legume samples collected from California, USA - Siratro white BW (SPAdes) (version 2) | ecosystem: Host-associated > Plants > Roots > Nodule | place: USA... | reverse complement strand
TTTTTTTTTTTTTTTATACTAGAAAACTTCCATAAAATTTAAGATCAACCGTGTGTATCAATCTATCTAATTTATTTATATTTTATATTAAATATTACTTCCAATTTAGATGTAAGTTTTATTATTAGAGATGATAAAACTAATTCATAATGTGCGTAAATTATATTTTACAAACCATTTTATAAGATTGGATTATACTTAAAATTTACTTTTCAAACTTTATTATAATAAACACAAATATAGTTTTATATATATATATATATATATATATATATATAAATGCAGCAGAAGATGGTTGTGGTGTTGGTCTCTTCCCCTTTGATTAGAATTGGAGGGTTTAGTGGCATTGATGCATTAAATGGAGGTTATTGTCAAGTTTAGAAGTGGTAGATGAGGAGGAAGCTTTAGAGTTAGGGTTGGTAGTCCCCACCCACCGAAACTCAAAGACAACCTAAGTGTCGTTGTGTCAAAAACTGATTGCATGGAGGGTGGGGTTTGTACAAACACATAACATTGTAGCCAAGCCAAAACCATTAAGAATGGAAGCAGAACAGTGTCTTGTGTGTGTGTAATATGGTACTCTATCTGCGGTCCCCAAAACCAATGGTTGGCAACTCATGTGCTTCCTATGCAAGACATTGCCTCTTTCCTAATGTGGACCTCATCTTGCCCTACATTTCTTCTTTCTTTCTCTATTACAAAACCTAATTTCAAAGATTAAATAATCGACCTGATAAATACTATAAAGACTAATTATATTGTTGAAAAAATCGAACTGGAAAATACTAGAAAGACTAATTATATTGTTGAGAGAAAATCGAGTTAAAAAATACTGAAAGATAAAAAAGATAGTAGTCAAACTAAACTTATATAAAGAAACGATATTACTTTTAACCTAATAAAGAAATTGCTTTGCACAATAGGTTTTTTTTTTCTTCTTCGTCTAATTTAATTTCTTTGAACATATTTCGTAGATTCTATTATCTGTTTGTTCAAGTATAAGGTTCCTTACATCACTTTCGTCGACCTCAAGACCTCCAAACCCTACTCCTCTCAACTTCACTTACAAACATGAAATACCTCTCTTTAGTGCATATGTCGAAAATATTAAGGCTACAATTTTTATTCTGCTTCATTAGATTGCCCCTTCTTCTTTTTTTAATTGCCCTAAATACTTATAAAAAGGCACATCAAACTCAAAGTCAGTGAGACATTGATCCATATTAAATGGGTGTATAAATAATTTGTGTACCTCTAACATGCATGTTATTTTCGTCACTATATAGGTGTGTCCTTGTGAAATTATGTGTTCCCTACTATGCCATATTCTGCACGGTAATACAGTGACTAAGTCAAGTCATACATTCAAATTGACTGGGTTTTCCACAAATTTTGGTTACTTAGATGCACATCCAAACATTCACTTGGACGTGGGAATGTTTTTGGAGAGGTTTGTTTAGAGTAAATCTAACCAGTTAGTGGCAACAAAACATGAGTGTGAAGAGATTGAAAACTCAATCTCATGAAGGACACCTTTGAATTTAAAATTTAGGATTTAGATTCAAGTAAGAAGTCATTTGTACATGTGAATGTACAAATTCAAATCTTACTTAAAAGTTAATTCAAATCTTACTTTCAAATAAGTTTTAGTCTTGGTTATAGCCATTATCCATTAAGAATATGATTAATTAACTTAGGGTTGATCCAGGAAATTTTTTTTTTTTATAATTTGATAGAAATAACTTTTTCCTTTTAGAAAATTGATCCACTAGTTCTTCATGGTATCATCTATACGATATGTATTTATATATTCTGGCTATAGTCTAGACAAAATGTATAGACAAATAAATGGTTTTGGTTTGTGGAGTAGACAATCATGTATAATCTTGTGTATCATGGTGTTTTATTTATTTTTCATTAATATTGATTTAACATCTTTAAAAACATAACTTCAAGACTACAAGATTCTAACTCCCAATATTATTGGTAAAGTTTGCTTGATTTCATTGCCATTGCATTACTATATGTCTTTTTGTATTTGTCACTTGGTAAAAAATTGTCCTAAGAAAATTGGTAAATAGGATTTTCCCCATGTCCTTCATTCGTGCCCAATCTATTCAAGCCCTTCCTTATTAAACTGAGCATGTCCTTCTCTTTAGGGTTGTGTTTAGCCAGTTTAGGTAACACCATTTCAAAATTTTATAATTTTTTTATCATCAACCTTTTAGAAAATTTAAAATTATTGTCTAGATAAAGTAATTAAACTCTCTGAATATGATGATTTTAGTAACTTACACGTTTGTCTAATAACAAGAATAAACAAAAAAATATATCTATGTTGTATTTATTCACTATTGTTTAAGTGAAAATATTTACAAGAAACTTATAATTATTATTATTATTATTTTGGAAAATAAGAGATGATTATTAGTTGAAATATTTAAACATTAAGTAAAACTAAAATAATTAAGTTCTTCCTTTTCTTTCTTTGTGAAACTCCCCCATCCAAACGTAAGTGATAGTACTTGACTTGACATTATAATTATGTACTAATACTTTCTTCTGGGTCGTCTATAATAATGGTTTACTGGATCATGTTCACCCCACTCACCAAACAAATCCTTAACTTTTAGTACATGGTCCTACATATGTAGGGCATCAACCTCGCGTTCAAACTACATAATTGAGCTCAAATCTCTCCATAATTGATTACACATAGATAGGGATGGTAACACACTAGGTGAATATAAGTTTCAATATAAAAATTTATATTTATTTTTGTTTTTTATATTCGATTTTTGATATAGCATTTGTGTTTCAAAAGCCCTTTTGTCTATATTTTTATTAAAGGTTATTTTTATAAAAAAATAAAAAATTGTATTAAAAAGTTTTAATATTATTAAGAATTCAACATTAACATGACATGTATTTTTTTCTTAACTAGTACAATTTTGCTAATTACATCATTTTCTAAAATTGCGTTGTACTATGTGATTGTTTTCACATGAACAGAAAAATTTAAACTAATATTTTCAAAATTCTTAAACTAAACTTTTGCATGCTTATAATTTTTTTAGCTGTTTTTCCTTTTAAATTATCAAAACCATAATCATATTTTAACATTATATTATATTTTCGAAATGTATAATATAGAAGTTACTCTTTTCCAAAACTAGATTCTAAAAAGGCAATTGCTTCCTCCACTTCCACAATTGTTCCTGCACCCATCACTTTTATATAATATCAAAATTATCCTTGGCAGAATATACTAAAAGGCAAAGTGGTTCACTGAGTGGTAGTGACAAGTAGATTTTCTAGTAACAAGTAGATTTTCTGGCTTGGTAAAGGGTGCTACAACAATCTTCTCCTGCAACCTTGTCTTGCAGCATTGAATGTTGGTAAATTATTTTATTTTGTTTGGTTTAAGCTTGGTGTAGAGGTGTAAGATTCGATTTTTCATTTAATGATTATGGAAAACGAAATCCATAATAAAATGTAGGTGGGTTAAATACGTTATGAAAAACATTTTTCATAATAGAAAATTATTGTGTTACGAAAACTATTTTTTGTAAGTGAGGGGGTGTGATATGAGTGCCTACGAAAACTGTTTTCCGTAAGAAGAGAAAATAATTACGGAAAAAGTTCTCCATAAGAGAAATTGTTTGTTACGGAAAACATTTTCCATAAGAGGAAATTCAGTTTATGGAAACCTTTTCCATAGAAGGAGAAAGTGCATTATGGAAAACTATTTCCATAAGAGGAACAAAAAGTCTCTTATGGAAATCGTTTTCTATAATACACTTCTCCTATGAAAAATATTTTCATAAACTGGATGAAAACGTCTTCCGTAACAACAAATTTCTCTTATGAAAAACTTTTTCCTCAATTACTCTCTCCTCTTACGGAGAACAGTTTTCGTAGGCACTCATCTCACACCCCTACTTAAGGAAAACAGTTTCCATAACGCAATAACCTTCTATGAAAAATGTTTTCCATAATGTATTTAACTCACCCATATTCTATTATGGATTTCATTTTCTGTAAACCTCTACATGATGCCTAAATTAAGCAAAATAAAATAACTTACTTACGTTCATAGCTGCAAGAGAAGGTTGTAGGAGAAGATTGTTGCAACACACTCTACCACCGTACTCGCTGAAAAATCTATCATCACCACCACTCACCACTTTGCCGTTTAATATATTCTGCCAAGGACACTTTTGGCATTACATAAAAGTGATGGGGTGCAGGAAGCAATTGTGGGAGTGCAGGAAGCAATTGCCTTCTAAAAATTAGACGAGGCCCACTCATATATATCAACATATCAAAGCCCATAGACTCAAAAGACTGGGTTTTTCTCCCTCCACCTCTTTACCCTTTTTTTTCTCTTATCTGCACACAAGCTTACCAACGTGACATTACCATTATATATCTTGAATGTATTTCAAATTATGTAATAAAAAACATTTAAAATATGTAATTTAAAATATAATTTTGTATTGTATAATTTGAAATACGATTTTTGACTATGTAATTTATAATATTACACCAAATTGCATAATCTGAAATAGGAGTATGCAATTCTAAATATGATTTTGGATCAATTAATTCATAATTTTCGAATTATACTATTTTAGATTATGAACTCTGAAATGTATTCTACATAGTTTTGAATGTGTAATTTGAATCAAGATTATATAACGTAGAATATGACTATGAATTGTGTGTTTAGAACTCTATTCTATATTAAATAATTCAAAGTAGGATTATGTAATTTAGAATATAGTTTTTTATTAAGTAATATAGAATAAATCCTGAATTGCATAATTTTGAATAGGATTGCTTTCAAGATTACCTTATCTCGAATGTAGTTTTGGATTATCGAATCTAAAACATTATTATTCTGAATTATATAATCTAAAGTATATTCTAGATAATTCTGAATTATAAAAATGTCTCATACTTCATATTTTAGAATATAATTTCGAATTGATTATGAAATGTTATAACAGAAAGAATTGATCATTTTGTATATTATGAGGGTCAAAAGACATTATAGAGGTGTAGGAAGAAAATCCCAAAAACATGTAGACTAAACTTGTCAAGCGGTCCAAGAAGAAGAAGACTCAAAACTTAGATTACTAGTCCAAACAAATAAAATCAGAACAGATGACATCCGATCACCTTCCATTAGCTTAACAACTTTGTTAAAGTTACCATTTTTGAGTTTTTCAAATAGAAAAAATGTCATTTCCTTAGAAATGATAAACCAAGTTTCATCATAGAGATTAATCAACAATAAATTACATTCAAAATGTAATTTAGAAATGGTACTAATTTGTTCTTACACTAATTGCTAAACACTGCTTGAGGCTGTGATAAGTGCTAGTGGTATGTTTAGAATTCCTTAGTGCTTAAGAACTCATTTAACACTTACAAAATAAAATCTGATTTACCCTATAAAACTTTAGGTAGTTATCAAACAAGTAATGCAAATATACTTGGAGAAAGTCTTCAACACGTAGATTTGACATTTCTAAATAATTCAAATTCACGTAAAAGAATGGTTAATGGAGTTGGCTGAGTCAGAAAACATTGAGACACATGTTTCATTGTTGGTGGAGAAATGGGATTGAGATTTAAGCATGCAAATGGTATCATGGCAACACCAACTACTTCTAGTGATATAATGGGATGCCATGAGTACGAGTAGATGGTGATTGAGGTGAGACATTGGTAGCTGATATATCTCTATGAACTATTGAAGGAGTGCAATGATGAAGATATGAAAGAACATGTGCACTGTCTTTCACAAAGTTAACCCTTTTTTTCCAGTCCAATTCCAGCTTCTACATCATCAAACAAGACAGAAAACAAGCTTCTTATCTCCATGTACTCATAGATAAGAAACATAATGATTCTTTTGTGCAAGAAAAGTCCAAAGAGTTTCACAACATGATGCTTTTTACTTCTGATAACACCTTTACCTCATTTCTGAAACTCTCATCAAAGGTCATTGTGTTTTTTCAAGGCAACAATCTTACCACTTGGTAGATGTGCCCCATAAACACTTCCAATGTTTTATGTCAAAGTTATCAGTTACTCTAATTTTGTCTTCATAGGCTATGCTTTCATCATAGTTTCATATACAAACCAAATCCCACTCTTAGTGTCTTTTGTTGTCTCAGCATGTTTGTTATTATGTACCAAAAGTTAGATCTTCTTTGTTTCTTATGTACCAAAAGTTGCGATTCAATTAGTATTTTAAAAGTCTAAAACACCAATATAACTTGTAGTATTTAATTGCAATAAATTTTAAAATTATTTCATATCTTTGAAGGATTTAGTGTAAGAGACAACAGAATAGAATAAATGAGACGTTACATATTTAAACTAGCTTAAAAAGTAGAAAAATGAATGATTTTTTTTGTGTTTTAATAAGTCTCCTTTCAAATACTTTTTACCAGAAAAAAAAAAGAATAAACAACTTTATAAGTTATACATAAATTAATATTTTCTAAAAGTTTACCTTTTTAACATATGCATAAGCTAAACTTATCCTGTAAAAAGCTCATTTTATTTTTCTCTAGGGAGAAAACTTACATCTCCAACCCTATGAAGTAAATGATTTTCAAGAAAGAAATTCCATAACTCTCTCCCTTTACCAAAAGAAAAAGAAAAGGGAAGAGAAGAAAAGGCAATTCTTGCACTGCAATTATGAACAAAAAGCTTATCTTTTTCTGATCTTCCAGAAAGCAAGGGCAGCTGTTTCTCCAGGACAATGAAACAAATGAAAGGACAAAAGGAAAGAATATTAATGAAACTGTACACACCAGTGCAAAGGAGCTGTTCCATACACAATAATATACAATCTAACATCTATAACTAACTATAACAACAAATAGGTATATAAACCATCCCAAAGTAACTGGTTCCTGTTCCATGTTTTTCATGAAAAAAGTAGCAGCCATCAGAGCTCTTACAAAACTCAAGAGAGTGCAAAATTTCCCAGTTAACTTGTGTTCTTCATTCCATCAATTCTTTGAGATTCCTGGCTCTACTACACTCATTGGTTCCTTCTGCCATTGGACTTAAAATCTGCATTGTCACTCTTGTCTGTATCAGAATGAGCCTCCACCTCCATGTTTCCTGCCTGACTCTTCCTGCGTCTTCGATCCTGAAATGCCATTCACAATGTTTGAGAAACAACACACTGCAAACAAAGATGTAAACTTTAATATGTGATGAGTTCAAAGAGCCAAAGGGGTCCCAAAATAAATGTCGCTTTTTCCTTTTGTTTTCATTCTCTTTGTGCTCCCTGCATCCACACTTTCCCTTTTGTTTTGTTGAACCTTTTTACATGTTGTTGAAGGAAGCTAATATAATATCATGTAACAGAAATTGGAAAAATATTGTGATGTTGAAGGTGAGAATCAGAACTCAAACCTCTCTAGGTATAGGATATTCCTCTGATTCAAGCATGCGGACAACTTGGCTCATCCTTGGTCTTTTTTCAGCATCTGGATCAACACACCTCAAGGCAGTCAAGAGGGCTCGTTTAAGGGCACTTGTGGATGGCCTAGTCTCGATGTTGGGATCCAACACCTCTTCTGACCGTCGAAAACCTACCATCATCTTCAGCCAGTCGACCAAATTTACCTACAAGATCGACCTGATAGTGTTAAGGAAAGTCCAATGACTATGAAGAATCAAATTGTAATCTACATGTGCATGCAAACCTTACTGTAAAAACTGATTTTATAGGATTGAATTAAACTTAATCCTGCTTTCTAACAAAAACAAACTAGTCTGTAAAACAGTGAAGAGAGTGAATGTACATGCCTCGGCTGCTGGTCGGCTATAATCCACAGGGTCTCTTCCTGTAATTGCTTCCAGGAGCAATACCCCAAAACTGTAAACATCACTCTTCTCATTTAGCAAGCCAGAATTGGCATATTCTGGAGCTACATATCTGGGAAAATGCAATGAAAACAAGAAAAGAAGGATAAGTTAGAGGCATTTTCAGTTTCTATAATACTATGTGTAAAAGAAATGATCAAATTAGTCAAATTTAGAGTGCAAATGATATGTGCTGTGAGATGGTGGAACTGAAAATTTGAGGTGCTTGTCATAAATTTTTAGGCAAAATGAAACACTTAATTATTCTCTTTGTTCAGCAAGCCAGAATTGGCATATTCTGGAGCAACATATCTGAAAATGAAATGCAAGCATATAATAGACTATGATAATTTTGTGCGTAAATGATTATCTGCTGTGTTTTGACAGAACCGTCATAAATTTTTTACGCAAAGTGAACTACCTTATAGTGTATATGGAATGTATATGTTCTAATCATGATTAGACTACATGCATGAGATCACTGAGCAAAATTAAGCCAAAGATTGTGCTTGCTTCGGGAAATGATGTTACATTCTTGGGAATAAATCCCCAGGAATGATATTTCTGAAAATATGGTATGTCCATGTTTGATATATTACATCATTTAAAATGTTACATGCCCATTTTGACATTCCTGGAATGTAAATGTAAACCTTCAGACAAGATCCCATAGAAGTTAATAATATAATTTCTCAATTTTCAGTGTAAAATATAACAAAATAATAAATCATGCTTAGTTGTGTTGTGTACATCACCATGCCTAACTAAACATTTATAAAGAAACTAACTTTTACACAGAAAACAAACAACTTCCAATTAACAAGAAGCTTACCCGAAAGTGCCCATTACTCTGGTTGTAATATGACTTTTTCCAGCACCAAGTAACTTAGCCAGCCCAAAGTCAGATATTTTGGCATTAAAGTCCTCATCAATTAGAATATTGCTCGACTTAATATCTCTATGCACAACTTTTGGCTCAATTGCCTCATGCAAATAAGCCAGCCTACAAGATAATCAGAGATCAACATAAATACCCCTAAAAGAAAATGAAGCTGAAGACAAAGTAGATTAATTTGTTTTCAGGAAGCATACGCTTTGGCTGTTCCAAGGAGAATTTTTATCCGAGCATCCCAAGTAAGAAAGCCATGCTGCCGCATGGCCCCGTGAAGCCACTGCTCTAAATTGCCATTGTTAACATACTCATAAATCAACAACCTGAAATTATTAGGAGGGTCAATAAAATCTACAAATAATATAAAGCAGTACTTAACATGAATAGGAAAATGCAAACAGTACTATAGACATACATGTCAATTACCATGAATTTTCATCCTAGAAAAAACTTCTGGCCTTAATTGTTCAAACCAATAGATTTGTAAATCAGAATAATGGAGACATTACCTATGAGTGCCTTCAATGCAGTAACCCAAAAGTCGAACTAAGTTCTTATGCCGCACATGACCAATAGCCTCAACCTCCACCCTGAATTCCTTTTCAGCTTGTCCTCTGCATGATGAATATCAAAAGTTATGAGATAAACAACCTGCATCAGGAGTGTTCTAACAAAACACGAAATATGACATTGTATAAACTAATCTAAAATTACAACGAACACAATGGCTGCAATGCAACATAACAAGCTAATGACAAAACTTACAAATTATTGAGGAGCTTCTTGATGGCCACAGGACTCCCATTGATTAATTGACCTCGATAAACAATTCCATATCCACCTTCCCCAATAACATTTTCTTTTGAAAATCTGTTTGTAGCAAGTTCTAGGTCCCTTAATGTAAACCAGTGACCCCAGCCAAGCTGTGAGAATTCAGGCAGACCAGACAAAGGGGATGGTGTGGTTATAGGATGCAAAGAAGACCTATAAGAAGAAATTCCCTTAGCACCACTTTCTTCACCTGATTGAGAGCCATTAGAATCTTTCTCTAGATGATTAAATGAGCCTGATTGACTACTATTGTCCCCATTCTGTGTTTGATTCAAAACCTTTTCAGTCTCCCCTTCACCAAATCTGTCATTCAGACTCATAAAAGTACCATTCTGAGGATGATTATTTGCTGAAACCTGATCAACTCTGATTTCTTTGATCTCTTCTGAAACAGCTAACACATGACTAAGTGGAAGCTTGCCATTGACTCTTCTGAACTTCTTTCTTAAAGTGAGACATGTTGATAGCACCACGAGAATGATTACGATGAATAACCCAACTATTATTCCCATTAGCACCCACACCTTCAAACCAAAAACAAAAGTTTTCTTGGACAACCCCGAATTCAGATCAGATGCCATTTTGCTGCTGCCAAACAAATCTGCATGCGTCAGAGTTCAAATACTTGAGGGCACTAAGATGCACACAGAAAATCAAGTAGCAAAAAATAAAACATTTGACCAGACTAGCAATGGATATGAATTATGCATTCACCAGATTTGACAAAGTTGTTGCACATCCACCTTAAAAAATGTCAGCAACAAACTGAACTATCTTGCCAACATACACACAAGTAACTAGAAAAAAAATTTAAAAATTGGTTACATACTAACAGGAGCTCATTTCCCAGAAAAAGATAAATGCGGAAAAATTTTGGAAAAATAAACTCTGCATCTTGGTTTAGTGTTCACATCCCTAGTAAATGAAGCATATATGAAGGGGAGAAAAGTCTTTGATTTCAAACTTATTGCAAAATACGAAATCGTGATAAGCCAAAATAGCATAAAAACAAAGAAAAATGCTTTTTTAGGACACTGAAAACAAAGTATGCGAGAAGGACCGGACTTTGTTCTCTTAGTACTCGAGAGGACACAAGCCTAATAAAATTTCAAAATTCAGCAAACCCAAAATAATTGAGCAAGTTGCAAGAGAGCCAGTGAGAAAACAACAAAAAAAGGAATCATCTTTGTAAACATCTCCTTGGTTGTTACCATCAAGATTGCAACAATTTTCTTACACATTATGTTAAAAAGAGGCAACAAACAACTCTTTGGAGCTGAAAAGGATCAATCAATGAGTACCTGTTCACAGCTCAAATCTTTCACAGATTTGTCCCCAGCACCTTTTCAGACCCTGAAGCAAGTTAAGTACTAGATCTTCTATGCTCCCAAAACCCTTTTGGGTGTGAAGCCATTGCAGCACTAAAACTTCACATCCATTGCAAAATTCCTACCAATGTGAGATTTTGCTTTCTGGGTTGTCTCAAATGTTCAAAAGGGTGTCTGTTTCCGAAAAGGAACTTCTGAGACCCCCTCCCCTCAGTGGACCAAATGAAGGAGGAGGTCACAGCAAAGGCACTGATCAGAGTCTGTGGTGAAGTTGGAGGGAGTTGGAGAACACAAGAGGCACATGAAATTCTGAGGAGAGAAAAATGGTGGGGCTAATAAGAAGGCATGGAATTATCAGTGGTAGGTGATGGGAAGTGACATGACTCACATTACATACAGTAAAAGAGAAGGCATCAAAATGGAAATTTTTCTTTGCTGTTTCTTCAAATTTCTTCCCTCTCCTGTTTTCAGTCCCTTTCTTCCTTCTGTTCATGTCTTTGTCATTTCTCTTCATCATATTTTTTTGTATTTATTATTCTTCTCATAATCCATTCTGGCACACTTTCAGGCACACAATTATTACTCTATCTACTAGTATTCTGTAAATTGATTAATAAATTAATATTATGTCAATTTTTTATATATCTGTTTCAATTCATTTTTAAATAATCACACATAGTAAATAAAGAAAAAACAACTAATTAAGTTGTTTTGTTAAATGTTTAAAATAATATTATCAATATACTAAATTTACTTTCATTAATACTAACTTTAACTTTTTTTATTATTTATTAATAAAAAACATATATGTTTATAATATTTAATAAGACTAACAAGGAAAAGAAATTGAATATTTCATACAAACTATAAAATATTTTATAAGCAATAACCATTTTTTAAAATTATTCCTTATAGTAAAGAAAAGAAAGAGCAGTTTATATATGCGTCATCCTTAATTAGCATACACATAATGAAAAAAATAAAGAAATTGTTCCACTAACATAAAAGTTTGCTATTAGTTATACTCTCCATATTGTAACATTTACCAAAAATTGAAGTAAATTGATTTATATCAAAATTTGCACACATAATGTCCTAGTTTTGAATGATGGAATTGTTGAAAAAAACTTAAATAATCATTATGTGATTTTCCAACAAATAAAAGGGTGAGCGTTTTTTTATGAAAGTATGTGACTATTTATAAGAATTTGTGTGTAAAATATTACTTTGTTCAATTAAAAAAACGGAAAAGTGCAGTTTTTATATATTTCAAAAGGTAAAAACTTCATTATATATATCAATATACTTCTAATAATTTGCAAAACTTGTAGGGTTTATATGTAAAAATATAACAATGTGATGACAAAACTTGTAGTGTTCATATGTAAAATATTGAGTTTTGTACCACGTCAATTTTCTTTTGCAATTTTCTATAAACTTGTAGTGTTCTTTAAAACTTGTAGTGTTTAATCTATAAATAGTGTGAGATATGAAATTGGCTCCATTGAATTTTCTGAACTTGTTTTCATGCAAATTTATAAACTTAATTATAAATTACCCCTGAAATTTACAAATTAGTATTTTACATACACCTTGAATCTCTTTCTACCTTTGCCAATTTTCTTTTACCATAAGATTTTTACCATCATTAGTACTATCTATAGTTTTAAAGGTGAGTTTAAACCTAGATGAAAAATCAAACATATGAGGTGTGTGTGATTAAGATGTTTGAAGAGAAGCAGTGTGAGGAGTAATGATTGGGATGAAAGAGCAAAGGTTGCATATGTTGTGGGTATGTGGTCCCCTCTTACTTCTTTAAGGAAACTTATTCTGGTCCAAGATAAGTACGTCATCAAAAAGCACTTAAATGAAATGGTTTTAGTTTTCACTGCCACATATCACTATCCAAACAGGACACTGCATGACTCAGCAAGACGTGTAACTCTTCACATTGCTTCACGTTTCAGCTACACTTCTTTCACATTTTCTTACTGCATACCTATAATTATGCTTAAGAACACCTTCTCCATTTTCTCACTCTCTTGTCTTATTACAATTTTATTATATAATTACATAATTTATTACTTTATTGGTTATTAAATACGAAATTCTCCATAATTCCTTCACTGTAAAATAAATTTACAGACTTGCAAGAAAAAAAAAAAGAAGGTAAAATGGACATGCAGAACAGACAAATTTTAATCACCAAAACCACAACCCAAACAGAAATTGGAGAAGTGAAGACAAAACCATGCTTACTGTTACGATAAGGCCGTATATGTCTTACATCGATGGAGAAAAATCCATTTAGGAATCTCTAATACCAAATGCACGCATAAAATTTTATATTGAGCCATTTTTTAGGGTTTAATATTCAAGAAATTACATTAAAACATTTTATATAATATTCAAGAAATTTTTTAGGGTTTCAAAAAATTTCAGATTAGTTTTTGACTTTTTTTCCTTTTTTTTCTCATTGATGGTATGGAAACAGGATAAAATTTTGTCTCTTCTTTATTTTTTATGTGAGTATGAATGATTAGATAAGATAACAGGACAATGCCAAAAAAGAGAGAAAATAGTTATTTATATTATCTAAATAAGATAAAAGGAGAGAGAGATTTATTTTCAAAAACTTACAAATAAATTAGAATTTTATGAATGAAAATAACATTGTGGACATTAAGCGTAAATTTTACAAAAATTAGTTATCCAAAAAACAAGTTATAAATAAGATGATTAAAAAATACTTTTTTTTTTTCATATCTCTATAGGAAGATTCTTTCTTGTATATTCTATACCTCATAATGGGTAAATAATCAAACAAGACCTTGGTGTTGGTGAACCCATATCCCCAGTTCTCAAATATAAGGTAAACAATTGTCCAGCCATGTCTCCTGCCGACAACTTTGACATAGATTTTTACAACAAAGTAAATGAGTCAACCTGCGATCCACATTTGCTTTCTATGTTGGATTTCATCACAAAGTTAGGTCAAAAAGGTACTGAGTTTTTTAATATTATAAAGTTTGAATTTATATTCAATAAAAATGAAAAAATTAATTATTTTATAAAAAATCATAAATTGATTATTTTAATATTTTATATTAGAGATGACATTATAATATTTCAACTTATTTAATGTTTAATTTTTTCAATGAGTTTCACTCCAAAGAATCATCATTCATGTGCATAGTTGATACATCTCCCAATCATTTTTAACCAAAAGAAAAAAACAAAAAGGAAAAAGTAACCTTCAATTTATACATGTTGGCTTGTCCTTCATCTTTACAATATCTTAAAGGGTCCTCCAATGTCCTAAGTTTTCATTGCACAACAATCTCTTGGGACCCATTTTAGTGTTTTTGTTATACTTATTTAATGATTTTTTTTCTTGATTAAGAAGTGTTATTGCATGATTGGATTGTGTGGTGTAGCAGCTTATAGATTTGAGATGAATTAAAAAGTGGAAATCATTGAGTGATTGAAAAGATTTGTTCTTAGGCCATGGACAAGAAGAATCTTGTGGTGTGGGAGGTGAGGCCCTAGGGAAGGGTTCCTAGAAATAGATGAGTAATGGTGTGCCCAAATCTCAGTTCCATTCAAAGAGATTCTTCAATAATGAGAAGCATATTAGGCTGGAATTTGTGGAAGGTGGCACATCAAAATCTGAATGTGGCTGCACAATTTCAGACATTTTCCCAATTGATTGTTGCAAAGTGTGAGCAAGCAAGTACACAAAATTATGGTTTAGTGACAATGTTAAGGAATTGAGCACTGGTTGTGGTAGTTGTTGAAACTGCTTTGTCTTTTGAGGTTGTGCTTGCTTAGGGAAGTTAATGGCGTAGCATTCAGGTAATTTTGTTCTTCATTTTTATATCTACTTATGATAATTACAAATGTGTCTTCTTCCATGTCCACTGTTTTCCTCAAAATGTGTCAATGTACTTTTCTCTTTTATTCACTTACCTTGGTTTATTTCACCTTATATTTTCTCATTTCTATGAAGATGGAAATAAATATTTCATCTTTTTCATAAGGTTGTGAAAGTATATTTTTGGGTATCTTTATTTTTCTAAAAAGATTATGTCTTCCTATCTTAGATTCTGCATATTTCCACAAGAAATGAAAGTTAGTGTGTAGATTATTAACTAGTTATTTACAAGTGCATTCGTATATTTTTTTTTTCCGATTTTTAAATTAAATCAATTTTCACTTCTTCTAGAATTATTAAATATCCATATTTTTGATAATATCGTTTTTTCAAACAATTGAAAAAAAGTTAATGGGTGAATTAAAAATGAAAAGATAAATAATAATTATGTCAATCCATTAATAACAAAAATTAAACAATAGAATATTTAAGTAAAAGTAAAATGTATTTTGATTACTCAATAAAATATTTTTTTTAATAAAAAATTAATTAAAAATATATAAATTTATAATATTCTTAGAACTTAATTAAGTCTTTTCTAACAAATTAAGTGGGATATATTTACTAAAGACAAAGTTAATAAGTTATTTTTAGAAGAGTATAAAAATATATTTATTATACACATCTTTTTATGATTTTATTCACGATAACTTATTTTTATTATGATAATTGATTTTTTTAAATTATATTAACTTTTTTATTATTATAAAAGAATATATGTCTTGAAATCTTATGCACATTCATTATTATATAATAAAAAAGTTAATAACACTTTTCTGTGTTGGGAGTGTACTAAATTGCTTTGAGAGCCCAATAGTCTCCAACTTGAGTCATATTACAGGGTCCTTATTAAGACTCTTGCTATTTACACATCTCTTCTTTACTACACCTCACTTTTATTTCTTTTATTTAAAATGACATACTTATCATTATTTTCCTATTCTTTTTGAAAAAATACTTATCTTTTTAAATCATTTTCATATTTCACTCCCATAACTCACAACAATGTTTCTTTAATTAAATTTAAAAAAAAATCATTATTTTCACGTCATTTCTTTCTTTTTAGCATGTTTTGGATGAAATATCTCTTAAAAAAGTACTTTTAAAAAATTGTGTTTCTTACATGATGAAAAATATTAGGAAACACGATTGATTTTCATGTTTAGGAAAATACTCTTTAAATGCTAAGACAAAATTATATTATTGAAAGTACATTCTCAAATGCTAAAAAAAAATGTTTATATAATATTATAAAATGTTCCCATTACAATAAAAAGTACTTTCTAGCATATATTTTTTTTTCTTTAACATTTCCAAAAATACCTTTTAGAATACTATTTTAGTTTTCATGTTTCAGCAAATACTTTTTGAAACATTAAAGAAACAAAATGTATTTTACTTTCTAAAATGTTAAAAAATAAAAAACGTGTCTTAGAAAAATATTTTTTAAAATTAAAAATATTTAAAAAGCGTTTGAGGAATTAATTTCAAAACACTCATTTTACACTTTTGGAATGTAATTTGTGGAATACACTTATTTTAACATTCCACAGAATACTTTTCAAAATATGAAAATGAAAAGAGTAATTTTCTAAATGTACTTCCTTAACTTGAACTAGGAAGCATCTCTAACATCACATATTTGACTTAAAGAAACTCATAATGCTACTACTTCACTTGAAATAAGCGTGAATGAAGATAAAATAGGCCAAAAATACTTGTATCCATTTTTAGATATTCTCAACAATCCTGAAACCAATCAAACATTACAAAATCATCTTAAATATCACTTACAAATTATATATATATATATATATATATATA
>Ga0209489_107271_pt1 | contig 16711 bp, 5 predicted proteins | sample SiratrowhiteBW_FD_187527 | JGI IMG/M metagenome (GOLD analysis project Ga0209489, IMG submission 187527) | Root nodule microbial communities of legume samples collected from California, USA - Siratro white BW (SPAdes) (version 2) | ecosystem: Host-associated > Plants > Roots > Nodule | place: USA... | reverse complement strand
ATTTCAGATTGTAATATTCCCGAAATTAAAAATTCATTGGCAAAACTCACAAAAATGTAAAACTTTAGTGATAAAATATGTCATGAAATGAATCCTTTTTATAAGCTATGTACAAAAAAAAAAAAAGTGTCCCTTTCTTTGAGTAAAACATGGTAATGTAAATAGTATATGTTTTTGTGGGTTAATTTAGATGTAATTATTGTTTTTAGTCAAAGTTGTAAGCTACCAACCAACTTAGAATTAACTAAGTCAATGGTGTTTTCTTGGTCAAGAGTAATAAAATAACTTGCTCACTTTAATCCTCCAACCACATCACACTTTCATATTGTGCTAGCCAAAACTTCCTTCTAAAAAGTTAAGAACAATTGATGCAATTTTTTTTTCTATTAGATCAATATTGTTAATTAGGTTTAAAATTAAGTATCTTTCACTATTTATTTATTTCATAATAATATGAAATCAAACCAACTCAATTGACTTCACTGTTGATTTGAGTACCTATATTTGTTTTAACTTTATTTATTCTTTATTCTCTTTGACATGTTTTGATTGCATTATATAGTTTGAAATATTCATTTGAAAATTGGGCTTTTATGTTACAATATGCCAATTTTTGAAAATATTATGATAAACATAAATATAATTAAAGATAAAGAAGAGTAAAAGGAAGTGGGCACAGAAAAGGGTATTTTTGGTGGGTTTATATTTATTTCATTTACCAATGAAATATCCTAGCTAATTATGGATATTAAAGAATAAATTATTTGTAGGCTACAATATAAGAAGTTGGAGAAATATGGGCCTTAGGATCAAAAGAAAAGTTTTTTTCTCTCTGCACTCCCATGATTAGTAATTGCATCCCATATTATGTAAAAAGACGAAAATACCCTTTATCGTTGGGCCATTAGCATCATCGTTTCTGTACTGTTTGAGAGAAAGAAGACGAAGAAATAGAGAAAAACCAATACGATAGGTTTGATTAAAAGCATATTTTGAAAAACTCATTTTAAAAGATATCGTATATATTTTAAAAAAATTGATTTAGAAATCCTGATTAAAAATGCATCTCATATGTTTGAGAAAGTTTGTTCTAAAATATTTATTCTGAAAAGTATTTTATATATTCTGTAAACCTGTTTCTTAAATATTTTATATGTTTCAGAAACATATTTTAAAAATTATATTTTATAAATCCTGTTTTGGAAGTTCTATTCCAGAATTTTTAAAAAGCTTATTTCAAAATATTTACTTAACAGATTATCAAAAAGTTACCTTTACAAATGATGAAATGGTCATTTTCAAATTGGGAGGATGTAAATAGAAATTATTGGGAAGTAGGAAGAGAAAACCAAAGAAAAAAAAATCTAAAAATAAAAGTGTCTTTAGTCCTTCACACGTGCTAGACAATCATAATCTTAAAATTGTTTGCACACTTTTCTCATGGTCATAATTTTGTTTTTTTAATTCTTAATTTTATGTATTTTTATCTATTTTATTTTAATTAATGAAATTATCTCTTTATAGCGCCTTATAATTTTAGAGTTCAATTAGACTAAAAAAAATAGAATACATACAAAATTAAGAATTTAACAAAAAAAATGATTTTTTTTTCTGAAATTTAATGACTAAAATCACAAAAGAAAAACTAAATTGTAAGTAAAAAAATCTAAAGAGAATTTAAAGTTGTAATTTGGCCTCTCTCTTTCCCATCCTCTAATTAACTACTCTAACTGTAATTTGTGATTCAAATTTTTCTCATAGATAGCAAACTTTGTTTTTTCAAATATAAATCAACCGAAAGTTCTATTTCTAAAGGGGCATTTTAATCACAACAATTTGGTGGACCATATTTTAATAAAAATAATAAAGTTTAATTTTTAACTCATCTGTTTTCAAAAGGGGTGTTTTTTTAATAGACAATAAATTGCATTATCCAAGACAAAAAAAACAAACAATTGAGTTTAATGATTATGTATTATCTATATTAGTGAAAAAAACTCACATTGTAAATCATTTAAAATTCATTATTATATAAATATTAAGATAATTATAATAAGAAAATACACCCAAGCAATTCAATCACCCTCATTTTTTAATTTGACATAACCATGATTCACTTTCAAATATGAACTTGACACCTTGCCACCTAAAGACAACCCTAGATAGAACAAATGAATGCATAATGTTGGGCATGGAATTAGCAATTTGACACTATTAATTAAGGACATGGTGGATTTCCTTTGATTCTTGTAAGTTTGTTCTCTCTTCACCATGAAGAAAGCTAACACCACAATATTGCAACCTTCACTTCTTATTACCTCTTCAAATAGTAAATATAATGATGTAATATACAAACTAGCATACACAAAATTACAACTACCATACCTTCCCAAAATGATGTAATAATGATGACATGGTGCAGTTTGAGAGAGTATTTTAGTCCTTTTGCTTATAAAATGAGGTGCAGTTAGTAATCATGGGGTGAAAGAAGACAAAGCCATTTCTAGATCTTATCACAACCTCCGATTAGGTTGCAAGTTGAGAAATCATGGGCCAAAATAATTGAAACAGAGTGTTTATTCTAATCGAACCTCCATTTCTACCTTCCACACCTTTAATTTTTTAGTTAATTTTCGAAATGCTACATCAAATGAAAGATGTGAAAAGAATAACAGATGCTTAATTGTTTTTCCCTTATTTATTTATTTTAAATTTAGTTTTACTATTAATAAAAGATTTAATCAAGTCTCAAAGTGCAATAATGTGACTACTTTTTTGGTTTGCAGTAAAATTATTAACAAACAAATATGAACAGTTTTTTTCTTTCTGTTTTTTATTTAAATAAATTTATCCAGACATAAGAATTGTTAACAAGGGATTATTTTATTAGAAGATTTTTTTCTTAAGAAAAATTTAACAAACATGCCTATATTGCTAAAAGTTTTAATTACTTTAATAATGAAAGTTAAAAACAGGTAAAATATTGCATTACTTTCATACTTTATAAGGCATATATCCTAACAACATTTTTTTTATATCTATAATAAGTAATGACTTACGTGATATTTTCATTTAACTTATATTTCATTATAGCGAGTAAATAATAAAATAATATTAATAAATTAGAGAATTATATGAGCCGCTATTAGGGTTTATTTCATATATTTTTTCCAATTATTTTTAGGAGAGAAAAAAAAACTTGTGCATAAATTAAAAACAATCTAGACAAGTTTCCTTATAAGAAATTCTAGATGACAAAAGTAAATAAAATAAAATAAGCTTATATTTAAGATAATAGGTGGAACTATCTTATATGTTTCTTATTTTTTTTAATCTATATATAAAATAAATTTAATTTGTAAGAAACTTATTTAAAAATAATCAGACAAGTTTTCTTATAAGAAATTATATATGACAAAAATAAATAAAATAAAATAAGTTTATATTTAAGTTAATAGGTGGAACTATCTTATATGTGTTTGTTATTTGTTTTACTCTTCTAAGAATCTGATATGGCTCAATAAACTTGGGAGTTAATTTCCTTGACTTGATAGCTTTCCTTATATACTTAGTAGGTTCCACTCTCAAGGAGACATGCTTTCCAATTGCAAACTCCAAGGGCTTTCTTCCAATTGCAAACTCCAAGGGCTTCCTTCACTTATCAGCATAAGACTTCTGCCTACTCTGGAAAGCCTTCATCTGCTCTTCGATATGCTTTACCTTCTTAGTAGTCTATTGGAGTAACTTTGGCTCAACCAACACTGCCTCTCCATCCTGGTACAAACACAGAGGAGTTTGACACTTCCTTCTATACAAAACTTCATAGGGAGTTATTCAAGTGAACTCCACCAACGGTAAAATCTCATCCCAACTACCAAGATGATCCAAAACACATGTTCTCAACAAGTCTTCCAAGGATTAGATTGTTCTCTCTAATTGCCATCAGTTTGAGAATGATATGCAGAACTCATTCTCAACTTGGTTCCCGATGCGTCCTGTAGAGTCTGTCAAAACCGAGATGTGAACCTGGGATCCCGATCAGACACTATGTTAGAAGGCACTCCATGCAGTCTCACGATCTCCTTAACATATATTTGAGCCAACTTGGCCATAGATATTCTCATATTCACAGACAAGAAGTGAACACTCTTTGTTAGTTGATCCAGTATCACCTAAATTACATCATGACCACGAACTAACATTGAAAAATGGGTAACAAAGTCCATGGCTATGGCGTACAACTACTTCTCCCTCAAAATCTCCAATACTAATCTTAGATGTTTGTCATGCTCCTCTTAGTCCTTGAATAAATAAGAATGTCGTCTATAAAGACTACAACAAACTTATATAGAAAAAGACGAAAGATTTTATTCATGTAATCCATGAACAAAGCTGGAGTATTGGTAACTCCAAACGGCATCACCACATACTCATAGTTCCATAACGAGATCTAAAAGTTGTCTTCGACACATCTTCAACTTTCACCAAAATTTGATGGTATCCCGATCTCAGGTCTATCTTGAAAAACACCGTTGCCCCACTTAACTGATCCATCAAATCATCAATTTTGGGGCAGAGGGTACTTGTTCTTGATTGTCAACTTGTTCAACTGTCTATAATCCACACACAAAAAAGAACTCTCATCCTTCTTCTTGACTAACAACAGTGGTGTTCCCCATGCAGATACACTGGGACGAATAAACTCTTTATCCAATAATTCTTCAACTTGCTTCTTCATCTCCTTTAGCTCAATAGGGGTCATCCTAAATGATGCCATTGAAACAGTTCCTGCTCCAAACACTAGATTAATTGAAAACTTCACTTCCCGCTTGGGTAGTAACCCAGGTACCTCATTTGGAAATACATTCATAAACTCACTCACCACAGGTATAGTTTGCATCTCCACTTCACTATCTACTTTTATCTGAGTCAATATCACAAAACACTCTAACCCATCCCTCAACTCCTTCATCACTTGATGAGCAAAAACCAAGATTGACTTCTCAACTTCAGGAAACACTAATCTCTTATGACCACAATCTATGAGAATGTGATTGGCAGCTAGCCAATCCATTACAAGGATAACATCCAACCCCTGAAGAGGTAGGCATATCAGATTCATGTTGAATCTCCGCCCTTCCACTACCACTAAACACTCAGCACAAACTTATTTATAAATGAATAAGTTTATAACTTATTCATTTATAAATAAATTTATTTCTCTTCTCTTATAAAATATATTTTGAAATTATTTTGTTTAACATTTATATGAGACAACTTTTATAAATGAATAAGTTAACTTATACTTTGATTTTAATTTATATATAAATTTATTTTTGTAAAAAATGGAAAATAATAAGTAAAGATGTTGAATTTTTGAGAATTTTCCGATTTTTCATTGATATAATTTGTTTAGATGTTGTGAAAGGATAAATATATAAATTGAAGATTTGAGAAATCTTTATAAAGATTTGTTTTAATTTTCCTCTCATTCTTTTAGTTAATTAAATAGTATAATAATATAAAAAACATTAATGAGTAATCTTTGATCAAGTTATTATTTTTTATTAATATTAAGAATTATTGATACTAGCTACTCTAGTGATCAATCGACTACTAGTTTCACTCTTAAAAAAGATAACATCTTTTGACATATACAAGATTGAAGCTCTCTAGTAGTTAGTGGAGATGACCATAACAATTCTTACAAAGTTTTTTTACGATAGTTACAAAGTATGACTATTTTTCTTTTGTCTTTTTTTTTTTCCAAAATATGTCTTCTTATATTATAGCCTTCAGAAAAAAAAAATAATAGTTGCATTATCTTTTTTTTGACTATTTAGTAACTTTGAAATCTACTTATTGTCTTCTCGTTTCTTCAATCAATGTTTCATGAACTCTTATGTTGACAAACAACATTGAATACGTAACATGGATCATTATTTTTTTATTATTATTATTTACTATACTCCTCTCATAAAATGGTAATACTTACTTTTCTTAATAATATATTTATATCCTTCTATACTTATTTTTCTTGATAACATATTTATATCCTTATACATTAGTTAAAAGCCTATAGTGGATATGATACACAGTTGAATCAAAGTTAAGATTAGAAAGTTGAATCAAAGTTAAGACTAGAAAGTTGAATCAAAGTTAAAATTAATAATAGAAGAAATTTGTGGTGATTTTAACTTTAAATCATATATTTAGATATTTTTAAATATTATTATTTGAAGTGAATCTATTTAGAATAGATATAGATGAAGAAGACTTTCTTTATTTCTTTATAACATTGAAATATTTTTTATATGTACGTGAGTTTGATATTTTGATTTATAATTATTATCTTGAATACTTTTAGTTTAACTTATTAAATAAAATGAAACTTAATTATATTTTCTCTTAAATAAAATATACACTTATGATTTAACATTTGTCTTACATATGTGTAAGCTTATTTAGTTTTATTTTTAATTTTAAGCACTGAGCTTAATATACTCTTAGCATAAGAAAATTATATGGACATATTGAAAAAGGAAAAGAAAATTATAAAAAGAGAGAATGACATATGTAGGTATTATTGTTGTAAGAAAATGTACAAAAATCTTCCTTTCTAAAAGAGAGAATTAGAATATATTTAGGTAAGAGATGAAAAAGAAAAAAAAAGAAAAACAGGAAAATGATTCCAAAGGGCAAAGGCAGAATATTCGTTGGTGAAAATTAGGGTTAGGGTTGGAGTGGTCTTCATCAGCACAGTATATAAATACCCCTTTTCTCTCAGACATCTCTACCGTATCTCTCACGCTCCCTTTAGCTCACTCACTCACTCCCAAAATCAAACATCAAAGAGAGAGATGGCCGAGCAAACCTTCATCATGATCAAGCCTGATGGCGTTCAGAGAGGCCTTGTGCGTTTACTTCTCTCTTACCCTTTTTTGTGTGTTTTTGGTTCCATTTTGATTAGTTAAATTTCACGTGGGTTTGTTGAAACTATGGATTTGTGATTGAATATCGTGAAATTTTTGGATATCTGTGCTTCTTTGTGTAATTTATAAGCGATTTTGTTTCTTTTTGGGGTGGGGGGTGGGTGTCTAGTATAAAAGTGTTTCTTTTTAATTTTTGTTGGTTATTCTGAACTGGGTTTTGGGAAATTGTGTGTTTTGCAAAGATGGGGTTGTTATTCATGGCTTTTCAGGAAATGGGTCGATGACTGTTAGTGATTTGTTTTTTGGTTTTCCGAAATTTTGAGAAAGTGGGTTTGCTATTTATGTCTTTTCAGAAAATGGGTTGATGACTGGTTTGATGACGAGTTGTTGGGTTTAGGGAATTTTGAGTTTTTAGAAAGTTTTTTTTTTATTGTTTTGGCAATGATTTGTCTGTGTCGGTAATTCGATGTCTTGAATTTAAAGGTTCATGCATGTGATTTATTTGACTGATAAGTGATTCTGTTTCAGATTGGTGAGATCATTAGCAGATTTGAGAAGAAAGGCTTCTACTTGAAAGGTAATCTTCAGTTAACTGCTTAATAGTATGCTGAATTTTTGTTGTGATTTATGAGTGCAACCTAAGATCAGAACTTATTGTTTTGTTTCTGATCTAGACTAAAAAGCTAGAGTTCATGTTTTTGTGTTATTTTTAGACCTCATATTCGATTGAATTCTTGTTCAGACACATGATTCACAACACCAAAATCTTGATCTTAGTACGAGTTATGATGAAGTTTTTTAGTTTTGAAAGAATTGTTTTGTTGTGGTTTGGCTTCAGGTTTGAAACTTGTTAGTGTGGAACGTGCTTTTGCTGAGAAGCACTATGCTGATTTATCTGCCAAGCCTTTCTTCAGTGGATTGGTGGATTACATCATCTCTGGCCCTGTTGTTGCCATGATTTGGGAGGGTAAGAATGTTGTGGTTACTGGCAGAAAGATAATTGGAGCCACTAACCCAGCTCAATCTGAGCCTGGAACTATTCGTGGTGACTATGCTATTGACATTGGAAGGTAAGATTTTGGTCTTCTTCAATGTAATTCTCTTTTCAAGTTTTTTGTGTGTCCATTGTTCATGTTTCTAATTTAGTTATATAGATATTAGGTTACCCTTTTGTTGTTTGATCTCCTATTTTATCTTGTGTGTTTGAGAGACAAGAGTGTATTATTTTTCCCTTATAATGTGAATGTTGCAATGTGTGCATAACATTGTACCTTTTGAAATGGAATGTGATTTCCAATGAATGCTTCAATGTAATTTCTTGCATTGGTTAATGTGAGGGAAATTTTGTACTTGTTTTCTGATGAACTTGTTCTTGTGTAGGAATGTGATCCACGGAAGTGATTCAGTTGAGAGTGCTCGCAAGGAAATTGCATTGTGGTTCCCTGATGGCTCTGTCAACTGGCAAAGCTCCCAACACTCATGGATCTATGAGTAAACCATGTGCCTCAAGTTCATCCAGATTATCTGCATGTTCTGTTTTTGTCCACTGTTGGACTTTTGTTAGAGGGTTTGGTATCTTGGATTTTGTATCTTGAGTTATGCCATGTCTGTTGAAACATGATCACAGTTTGATAAATCAAATCCCAAACTAGTTTTGCTTTACCTCATATTTTGTTAATGTTTTGCTTGAGGCATTTGTGTGATCCAATGCTGTCTGTCTAGTTTACATCTTCAATTCTCACCTTAACTACACAGTTTTAATGAATAAACTGGCAGTTATGAATTACAGTTTGTCAAATTTTCTACAACTTAATATGATGATTTCTTATTCGACTTTAATGTAAATTAAGTTGCTTGTAATGCTAATTTAAAGTTTATAAGTTTTTTTTTTATAGTTACTTATGAGTTTTTTACTTGATTTGTAGTTATGCTTTCAAAACACTAACCACAATAATTGATGGTTTTAGAACGTGTAAGGTAGGTAGTTCATGCTTAATCTTTTCTAAATCATGGCATGTGGGCACAATAAATATTGGCCGTTGTTAATGTTAGGTGCAAAGCAAAGTGAAAAAGGGTTTGAGACACGTAGTTATCACTATGAAAAAAGTATGAATATCGCGAAAGGTTCAATAATATTCTTATCTTGTCTTGTCACTATTATCACCATAAAAGGACACGTAGTTATAACCTTCGTGTGCCTTTCAATATCATACTTGATTAGATATGATCAGATTACATTTTTTAATTATTCTAAAATTGTGCTTTCTTTCTTTAAGAAATGATGATGTTATAGTTTGCTCTAGTTTTGTATAATTAAGTTTATTAATTATTAACTATGACATTCCCCCCAAATTATTAACTTCATGATTCTTAAGTTCACTAATGACTAAACTTTTTTATTCACATACTTCAAATCACTTCTATATTCTTTTAAGTTGCTTTGCTAAGTCGGCATGATGTTAATAGATGAAATATTTTTTAAAGGCATTTATAGAAGAAAAAGAGTTTTTTAATTTATAATAAATAAACTTTTTTTTTTGGAAAATTAAAAATCATTGAATTATTTAGAAACTTAATTAATTTAATTCACGTGTAAACTAATTTTAGTCCGTAAAAATTTAATTTAGTTTTGTCATTTCTTTTCTTTTCCCTCTTAAATCCTTGTGGAGAAACTTGTGCTCGTATCCTATTGTTATTAATTTAATGCAATTTAACATTGTTATAACTTCGATAAGTAACATGAGAAAGTTGTGAATTCTTTTTCCGCGTCCTGATTAAGGTGTATAATTATTTTTTTTAAGGACAAGCTCAAAGGTCTTGCTTAGTTCATCGAGTAAAGTGAAAAAAAAAAACAATAAAAAGTCTTTTTATAAGAGAAAAGTAGAAATGAAAGTTATTTTATTTTTCTGTCGATTAACTGAATAAAGTGTCTAAAAATTAACGTGTAAAAACCCTAAATATCTCTAAGTAAGAAATGAAGTGTAACAATTAACTTCTTATTCAAATAGAATGTAGTTTTTTTTTTCAAGAAAAAAAAAATATAAAACAAGAATGATTACGGATTAAAGCAAACAATGGCCAACCAAAGAAAAAAAGTAATGTGGATGATTTTGTCTCTTTACACAAAACTATGGTTCTTGTTTGCTCTTTTTGTCCAAATTGGAGGGAACACATTATAATTACAAGATTTATTAAAATTTTTAGTTATAATAAATATCCTTATTAGTTACTTTTTTGTCATCCTTACATGATAATGCCTTGTAAACATTATTCTAAATTTAGTCCAAACCATTACATGCTTTCTTTGGGCTCATTAAAACAATAAATTGTTTAGTTGCTAAAGGAAGCAAGACGGAACACCTACCTTTCGGCTCTATCGTATATTCATGTCTCGGAATTTCTTTTTAGAACCCCATAATTTTGTGCTGCATCCCTATAGATATGAAAATCTCTATGTTACCTTTATGGTTTATAAAAAAATCGTTTACGGAATTCAGAAATAATTTTTTACACGAAGAATAAGCTTTCAAATTACACAACAAGAAGGAGATAATGGTGACGGCGGCAACGGCAAAGGGGCAATTCACTTTCTTAACAACCTTCACAGGGTGCACATGAGAACTATGAAGGTGCAGAAAGAAATGACCTTCACGTCTTGGCAGAATAAAATCTGTTCTAGTTAGTTTTTAAATAAAATACATTTAATTATAAATATGAATGGGAAGAATTATGATACTTGCATGTTATATCGGTCTCATACAAATATATCCTTGAAAATGAGTGACGAATAGAAGTATGAGAGTGAAAGAATATGCAGTGTAAGTGATAATATATTTACCTGAAGGTGCATTTAGCCGTTAATACTGCAAGGAAATATAGAGGTAAAGTGGGAAAGCGCAAATCACAAATATCCAATATACCAAGCAAACTTACATTTCAGGCAACAATATCATCTTTCAACTAAACTGAAAGCTTAACTGCTGCATCTCAAACCTTGTTGACATCATGACATCAGTTTTACATGTTATGTAGCTCATTCTTGCTGAAATCTCGTTAAAATTGCTGAATTTTCAAAGGACTGGGAATTAAGATTTACAAAATATCTTGGCCAAAAATAGGAGACTCCTACTATCGGGAGAGTAATTTGTAAGAGGGTAAATCTTCAAGCCGCGATATCTCTTCAACCAGAATCTCTTTCTCCAGCTGACGTCGTGTTGCTTTCATCACTGCCTGTCAGAATTTAAGACACAAAGGACCAACATTAACACTCTAGAAGACAAAAGATCAATATGAATTTTTGTAAAAACATAAATAATCAAAAATATATTTTAGTCACAAAGGATCACGCCAGTTAATGAAGTGCTCAAGCAGAGCATTTCCTCTTCGCATAAAAATTTTCAAACTAGTTTTCAACTCCAGGATATCTTCCATCTATCTTGAAAGATGGACAAACTTTACTAATTTTCTGTTCTTATCAAAATTCTACGCTCAAGAAAATATTTTTTGTGCCACAAATTTTTCGACAGCAAGCTGAGGTTATAGAATACGTACATTAAAATCCATGTATGAGGCCCGCATAGAAAGCCATAGATGATCCATTAGCTTGAAAGTTATGCAATAGAGAAGATCAAAAGCTGACTCATTTTCTGTCAGACAAACATGAATGAATTTAGTTACTCAAACAGCAAGCTTAACATAAAACGAAGGCTACGAAGGCTGCAACTTGCAAGTAAAAGCTATAACATTTTGCTTAAGTCCTTTTCATTAACTAAAGTTTCAACTCTCCCTGATCCTCTTCCAAATTCAAGAAGACTAAAATAACAAATTGAGAAGGGAGGAGGGTTACGCTACCTGCAAGAAATTTTAGAAAAGTTGCTCCAACCAGATTGCGTGGCTTGACTGTAAAGGCAAAGCATAATATTATTAGATGTTGCTGATCCACATACTGATTCAATGTATCACAATATGGCACCATCAATGATTCAGATAGTGTTAGCAGGTGACCTTTGCTGTACGGATTTTTGCAAAACTAAAATGTCAACATACCAATTGAAAGAGCACCTTAAACATTAAGTAGATTTATCATGGGGGATCAATGAAATTGACCATACATAACATACTTCTTCATTTTAGACGTGAAACCACGGAACAAATACGTTATAGCAGCGAACAAAGTTAGAACAAGAAGAAGTAACAAACCCGCTTCAAGATCCAGCATTTGTATCAGCATGTAAGTGATATTAACACCAGCAACAGCAAATGGATATTCCCACACTGATCGATCTCCTTCCTGCTTTCGTAAAAGATCCTGGAAGGATTTCTACAAAAAAAAAAAAATAATAATAAAATAAAGAACATGAATGGAAACAAGTGATAACATTTAAGAGACATTTTAGTAGTTATCGGGGACCAAAACATCACTAATTAGATTAATTACAAAGACGAACTAATAGGGTAACGAGGGCCTCACAAGAAAATGTACAAAATGAATTTTAGGTACAACATTAAATAATGGAAGAATTAATGTTTTGTGGACACCAAAAGGTAGTCTACAACTTGAGAGAGAATGAAAAAGAAGGGAGAGAAGTAATAATGAGATAGGAATAATGACATGAGAAGAAAAAAAAGTAAAAAGAAACAAGAGGTTGAAGTGTCCACATATCATTGTTGATTATGGGAGGCCTAAAGCAATAAATAGGATCAAATATTTTACTTTCGGAGTCTTCAAAGCTTCCGTTAGGTGCAATTTAAAAGAAAGACAAAGGCAAAAAAAAAAAAAAAACCAGAAATAAATTAATTTCAACATCATTCTCGTTTATAACGCAATCTCACTTGCTACTGGACCTTTCTCTCAAAGAAAGCAAGAGAATATGCAATATATGGCAAACCCAAACCATACACAATATATGGCCACAATTCTTCTATCATGGATAAAGTTCGAACACACAAATTTTCTTCAGATCTACATAGATATTTTGCTAAATTATTGACAGGACCATTTTCCTACATCACAATTCACACTTCATCTGAAATCGTTAGAGTGAGAAATACGCATTCTTCAAAAATCAAAACCCAACAATAACATTATATCTACAGAAGTCCCTTTCAATATTAGAAACTAATTCTCTTGAAAGAAATACTAACACTAATACAATTTCCATGTAACTTTCTCCAGCTATTACGAACTTAAGATGAGCTCTCATCATCATGCTTTCCATTCTAAACTTTAGTTTTGGTCAACAAAAGTAATCTATCGTTACAAAATCATATCGAGTGAAAAGCCCATAAAGAAATCGTACCGGGAAATTCCTAGCAAAGAAAAGAAAATTTTCCAATGATATAAAACCACCACCCCTGCCAAATATATAGAGGAAATAATTAACAATATTAGCTGGAAATATCTCGGCAGTGCAAAAACGCGAGGACAATAAGTACCTAAAATCTGTTGATGGATCTTTCCCTTGCCAGCCCATTTCCTTCCACTGCTCAGATATCAAGCTATGAAGCTCTTCTTCAGGAAATGCAGCATTCCACAAAGCCCTAAGGGCATCCTAAATATGTAAATTACACTATTAATTTAAGACATTGAAGATTTCACGTACAGCAATAAGCCAGTGACAGCTCTATGAGTACATAGATTGAAGTGTACATCATAATGGTTGCCACATTGCTTACGTACTTAAAAAGTAATAATATAAAGATACCTGGTGCTCAATAATAGAACTATCATATGGAACATCTATACGTCTCTGTAGCCTCTGTAAGCATTCCTCCTGAGAATTGGAAATTCAACAACATGTGGTATCATTGTAAACAACAATATTTAACAGAAAAGTAGAAAGTGAATCACAATTTCATATGGTAGAGTGGAGCTCGAGTTTCTAGGCACCACTATACACAACAACTGATTAGTTATTGGCAGTCAAGATTTAGATTTCCTCGCACTCCCAAACCATACAATATATATATATGGATGATAAACAAAACAAACAAATAAAGAAAACAGGTAACCAGAAATACAAGTTAACACTGTTTGTTATTTGGAAAGACAAATCATTCAGCACAAATCTAAATTGTGAAATGTTTATATTGCATACAATGTAGAATATGCGTATTTGTTTATTATTCTATAAAAAATTGTAGTATCCTTATACTGATAACAGAGATAGAAACTTGAACAAGAAACTTAGTGCTGCTTTATTTATAACAAAAAAATTACCTGGGCGAGGGTTAAATCGAAAGAGTTAGAAGCGTCACTATCTCTTCTTTGTACACAGACACAAGACAGACCTCGACCAAGCCATGCTGCTGACCCTGCCACAACCTCAGCTGCAACAAGAAAAAATAAATTGCCATCAATGCAGATTCTACCCAAATTGATCTTATGCTACATATTTTATCCTAAGTTAATGGACCAACAAGCAGTGTTTCAAACAACACAGAAAGTGGCATCATTCTTTTTTTTTTTTTTTTTTCCTTAACAGTTTGCCGAATTTACAATTTATTGCAATCAAATCCTCATAAACGTAAAATGATACTAAATTCTGCAAAAAACAAACATTCCATCTCCCCAAACTACAGTCCCTTATGGGCAGTACAGAAATTTCAATTGCCGGGAAAAAGAGACACAATCTGCTGGTCAGTCTTTATGGTGAGCTCGAAAAAGCTTTATCTACAACTTATTTAGGCTTATTTTATGACACAAGTTGTACAAGCGTTACAAGGATTCTGAAAATAATTTCTCATGTGTATCTATAAAACTGTTGTCAGCTTATTCCTACAAGATCTTCAAGATTAACTTATCGAGACATCAAACAACCTGAAAACAGTTAATCCTATTCATTGCCCAATTGTACAAAGCACTTACACATAAGCGCTTTTACCATAACACCAAAAAGCTCTATTTGGATAAACTTCTCAACAAACACCAATGAAAAAGAAGAAAAATAAGGTGGAATGAATTAAACATTTTCTATAAATTAAAATCAAACATCCAGAGAAGCCAAATGAAAGAGTTTTTTCTATAAATGAACCAATGAATAAGCTAGTGAACTTGTAGAAGCACCTCAATTCATTTTAATTTCTTATTTTCTTTTCCTATAATTGCCGAGTAAGAATTTCATCATAACTGAGTTCTATTCAATCATAAACGCCTCCATAACATTTAACAAGTAGTTCCTGTGTTCCCAATAGCGTCAATCCAGAAACAGAGGCTATACCTGGATGTGGACCCACATGCCACACCATCCCTCAAACAAAGAAACACAAATTAAAAATAACAATAGTAATAATGAAAAAGAGCCAACGCAGCAGCGCTCAATCATAGGAGATCTCTGTGCTGCTTTATTATGAATCACAACCATTGGCACCAGCTTCAAACACAGCACGTGAATAGCATTTCCCAATACACGAAACGAACAAAGCCCAATTTCACGAAGACTAGATCTACGGGAACAACCAACCCTCACAAACTAACATCTGAATTTGTATAATTCTACCTACAAAAATTATACAATTTACTTTTCCGAAAACTAAATATTAAAAAACAATAATAAAATAATTGCACAAAATAACTCCGCATCCCACCAATGCAATTAAGAATAGCAGCAAACATCACGCAACTCGCGTTTCGATTCGGTCTACTCTAAACGGTTCGATCTCGATCCCGGTCCATATACTCCATAATTATAATTAATTAATTACGATAATTTAATAATATTATATATATTGTATTATGCAAAAAAGAGTATGTGAGACAGAGAGAGAAAAAAAAAAGTAAAAGGAAAGAGGAGATACAATACAAAGTACAAGTACAAAAACTAAACCTATCAGATAGAACAATGAAAAAACCTTTCATATATATATATATATATATATACAGAGAGAGAGAGAGAGAGAGATTAACGGAAAATAAAAACAAAAAAATAAACGAGAAACTACGAAGCATTTTCGTGCTTCTATTTTAATTTGTTCGGAAATTTACCAGAATTTGAATGGCAGGTTTCTCCTTGAGGAATTCTCCTCACAGCGACGAATGAGCTTCCTCGGTCGTCCATTTTTGTCTACTTCTTTTGCGAACAAACTACTATTGCTGCTACTGTAGCATCGTAATCGATAACGATGAATCTCTCATTCCGGCGAAAATCAGAAGAGCGCGATTCGAACTGCAAAAGGTTCCGCGCGAAGATCTGAGAGTATGGAAAACAGTTACAGGATAACGGAAGAAGGAGAAAGAGCTTTCTCTGTGTGTGAAGTTGTGAAGTGTAATAGAGAGGAGAGAGAGAGAGAGAGAGAGAGTGTGTCGTTTTGGTTATGGCGTTGGCGTTTTGTTAAGATATAGAAATTTAGGGAGACAGTGAGAGAGAGTGGTTATGGAATTTATTTTTCAACACCAACGACGCCGTATTTAAAGAATATAAAACGGAAGCGTTTTGAAAATCATTAAGAGTACTGCTATGCTGCTACCGTTTGTGACTTGGAATTGATTGTGGTCAAAGTTGTCATAAATTATTTTTTATTACAATTCTTAAAATATATTTGTTGAAGGATACTAACCAATGAATTAGAAGGGAAAATATTCATAATAAAAATTCCCTATTTTAGATCAATCTAGATAGAAAACTGGTTGAAAAAAAGTAATAAATCAAAATTTTAGTTTTTTTTTTTCTTAAAAATTAACCTAAAATGTTACTCATTTTCTTTTTTCATTATAAATATAAACTTGATATATATATATATATATATATATATATATATATATATATATAAAAATATATTTT
>Ga0209489_107269_pt1 | contig 16713 bp, 6 predicted proteins | sample SiratrowhiteBW_FD_187527 | JGI IMG/M metagenome (GOLD analysis project Ga0209489, IMG submission 187527) | Root nodule microbial communities of legume samples collected from California, USA - Siratro white BW (SPAdes) (version 2) | ecosystem: Host-associated > Plants > Roots > Nodule | place: USA... | reverse complement strand
AAAATATCAAAAATATAAATTTTCAAAACAAAAAAGGGAAAAAGGTTTTAAAACAACCCTAAAATAATAACAATAAAACATCTTCAAAAATAATAAAAATGAGATAAATATAAAAACATGTCTTTTCGATAATAAATATAAAATACATTTTTTTTTACGAAAATAAGGTAATAGAAACACGTTTTTCGAAAAATAAAATATAAAGACAATTTAAAAATAAAAAAAAAGTTTTTTTTAATATGAAAAATAGTTATTCGAAAATAATGAATAAAAAATTAAAAAGGATATATTTTTTAAAGTATAAAAACAATTTCTTTAAGATAATAAAAATTAGTTCCTTTCTCAAATTAAAATAAAAATAGTTTTTTAATAAACATTTTTAAATATAAAAAGAACAGTCTTATCCCGAGTTTCCTTTAAATAAACAATTATCGAGAGAAAAAAATAATAAAAATAGAAAATAATTAAAAAAATTATATAAAATAAATTGCCAAAAATAAAAGAAAATATTCATAAGCTAAAAAAATATCAAACTTCATCCAACAAATTTTTAAAATAGAACTACGTGTACTCTGATTTTCTATCATGTATAGAGATACGTAGGACCAAGGTTAAATCTTGTCGGGTCCCAATAAATAAAAATATATATGTGTGTTTGTTTTATTTTTGTTTGATATTTTTATCTGCCTAATTATTATTTATTGTTATAATTTTTATAAGCATGTTTTGTTGTTTGTTTTTTTTTATATATTTGTTTGTTTTGTCTTTAGTCTCATTTTTATTGTTATTATTTGGGAAAAAATGATATTTTTAAAACCGCACTTATTTCTTATTCATTTGATTAATGGTACCATCTTAGGACGGGCGTTGTGGGGTGCTAATACCTTCCCCACACATAACCGACTCCCGAACCCTTACTTTGGTTTGCAGACTATTTCATTTTTATTTGATTTTTCTATGGTTTTCCATAATAAACTATGGTGGCGACTCCAATTGCAATTTAAATATTTTTTAAAAATTAAATTTTGATCGCCCCGTCGTGATCCCGGTTGCGATACCACTTTCTCAAGTCTAAGAATCACTTTTCAAAGTATCCAAATTATTAAGAATGACTCGTCACCCATTGATATAAGATGACATTTTTCTTTTGTTTTTGTTTTGTTTTTTAAACTTAGTACTTAGTCTTTCCATGAAGAGCTTGTTAAAAATAAACCACATCAATTTTCTCAATATTTGACAAACTAAATTATTTTTTTAAATAACAAGTTTCCTATCCCAGACTTAGAATTTTTGTGGGTTAATGAGTTTGGGAAAAGAAAATGAGCAATAACATAATTCTAAGAAGAATAACAAAAAGGGAGAGAAGATGTTTTTACTCCTAAAAATTGTTTCTTGTTTTCTTTATTTTGTATTTCTTGAGTTTGTAATCAGGAAATATTTCCTTATATTTGTTTGGTGTAAATAGTAATTCTTAGATTAGGATTTCTTAAGCCCAATATGAAAATATAATACGATTCACTCAACAAGGTAAAAGAGTGCAAGAAGAAGAAAGGACAAACTTCATTTGGAGCCCAAGCTGAAGTCCAATTAAGACTTCAAATTCTCAACGTAGATGAACTATGGAAAAGAAAGGAAAACATGTTCTCAAGATGACGAGAAAAAATGAGAACCAACATAGGAAGCAAATTCATGAAATCCAACCAGGTGGATATTTTCTTAGATTTAATTTTTGAATTTGAATTTGGAATTGAATTTTCCTTCCTTTTTTTAGTTGGATTTCTAACTACAGATTGGAAGGTTCTAAATTTGGGATTTCCATTTCATTTTTTGGTGGATTTGATTTTATTTGTAGTTTATTTTCAAATGGCTAAAGCTTTAAAAAACCATCACCCTTTTTTATAAATCACTTTGAAAGATATATGAAATTAGAGCTTTCATGAGAGCACTTGGGAGAGTGATCTCGTACATTGAATCTTATTTTGAGCTTTTACGAGTCAAGTGACAATTCTACATGAAGTTTATCATGACAATGAAGATCTCTCATCCATCTTCAAGTGACACTCATCTTCTTTCCTTCTCGTAACTCTTCTCAACTTTTTCCTTTTTCCTATTATTATAATTCAATTGATCTTCTTATTCTTATTGTAATTCCACCAATGGTGCCTATTATTTCCAGTTGATGCCTTTGTTGTTTGTTATAAAGTTCAATTGATATATTCATGTGTTGTCTTGAATTCCTTGTCTTCATAGAATCATTAGTTTGGGTTTCTTGTACAATATGAATGCACAAATAAAAGAAATGATGAAATTCATACTTCTCATTTGATATACTTGCTTCTTTTAAACTTCCATTACATATATGATCCTATTATTTGGTCATGAGAGTAAGGTTATTCCAAACTTGTTGTCTATTTAGTTTCTTTTGTTTTTTTGGGTAAATTTATTTTGCAAAAATAATATTAGATCTTCTTCCTCTTTATCTTATGGTTGCCAAATATAAACTAGAAAAATAAACATTTGAAAGATAGACAAAGAGAAGGGAAAATAAAGGACTTTGATGATGCTAGAAGGAAATTTTAGGAAGAAAAGAGAATTTTTAAGAATCGAAACACCAAAATGAAATAAGAAGAAAGGGTTCAAAAAGTACCTTCCAATTATGGAAGCCAAGAAGAGAAACAATGAGATGTACAAAGATAAAATTCAAGAAGTCATAAGCTTTTGAGCTTCAAGATGAACAAACTTCCAAAATTTTATAACACAGGATCTGACATAACATCTTGAATAGAGAGTTAAAGTTGAACAAAATTTTAGTATGTATACTTTTGATAAGGATCATATATAGTTAATATAAAATTTACAAAATCATGTCATTGCTTGATGGTATAAAACGTTGATAAACATGGATAAAATACTTACTTTTGAAAGATTCGTGGATTGAATTAGATCCAGATATTTTTACCTGTTATACAACTCTCAACTATGAAATCCACACGGTTCTATATGACCTCTTTTGACTGGCCTTTTTACAAACCTCAGGCATTCATATGAACCTCCTTCGATTCTCACCACTTGATAATCTCCATCTATATAATTCCAATATAGTAGTTCAATTTGAATACCTCATTCTAGACGAAACCCAAAACAATGCACATCCTAAAAATATTAACACGGTATTTCTTTTCTTGAAAATAATATGTCTTGATCACATTTCCACATATATCACAATCATATATCACACCTCATACAGTCCAATAAACTTAAGATTCAATATAAATATATACATATTCATAATCTTTCTTCTTCATTCAACATAATCCATCACACAATGATTAAACAATCAATTGTAATTACTAGTAATGAATAAAAGGCTTAAGGTTTAAGAAAACAATATGAAATTTCATGTAAGAATAAAAGATAGGAAAAGCTTTAACATTAAACTGCGCCTGACACCAAAGAAGTTGGGTCTGGCATCAATCAACCCAAGAACACCTCAAGCAAATCGTGCTTAACGCCAATGGAATTGTGACACGTTGCCCAACCCTAGATCAAACCTCTCAAATTGTGTCCTGAGCCACTGATCTAAGTTTTCAAATTTTAAACTTCATAGTTTTAAACTCTCTCAACAACTTGATCGATCCCAAAACATGTCATTTAACTACTCATCATCACATATCACTTCTTACCAAATTCAAACTCATCATTAACTCACAACATCATTTTATTAACAACTATCAAAATCTCATTATTTTCTACAATTCAAACAAAACATACATAGAGATGCAATCAATTCTTGTAAGCTTTTGAAACATGATGACCACTTTATCCCCGCTCCAGGTCTTCTATCCTATTAAAAAGTTTAAAATTAGCTTCCCTTACCTGATTAAAAGTATGAACACTTATAAAAAGATCCAACTCCTAAAAAGATAGGGATAATCTAACTTGTATCATAAAGTTTTGATCAATGATCTAAACACATCACTAGGAATCTAAACTAACATACATTAATCCTAATACTAAAAACGCAACATACAAAGAAAATATAACCACATAACAAGAAAAGTGAAAAACTAGCTAAAAAATAAAGTAGTAAACTTGAACTTACTCTAATCAAACTTATGATCAGACAATTTTACTCTACTCATACTTAGGAATCCAAAAGTAATCTCTGATCATATGAAGGAGATGGTTAGAATTTTAGAGAGAAGACAGAGGAAAAAAAAAAGTTTTCTAGAAAGATGATGATTATATTAAAATAAAACCTAAATATTTTTTCTATTTATATAAATTGTTCACTTTAATATTAAAATATTCAAATGTCATTTTAATTTTCACCACTTATAATCTAAAACTATTTTCTAGGTTCTTATAATTTTAAAAATAATTTCATTTAGGCTTTCACAATTTATATTCACTAAAAAATATATATAAAAACTTACAATTAGTTAAATAATAAAAATATTAAATAAATATTAAATTATTTAATAAGACATTTAAACAATTATATGAATTTTCTTGTTAATAATAATATAAATTAAGTTAAATGAAAAAAAATATAAATTTAATTAATTATAAGAAATTCTTCTGATGACCAAATATGTTCAATTAAAAAAAATATATAGAAAAAAAGTAAAAAAAAAATACTTTATTATATTTCACCATTTCTCATTTTTCTTTTCTCTTATTTCCTTGTTTTAAGCCTCATACTAACAACTTAACAACCACCACTCTTGTATTTTCTTATCTATTTTCTCAAAATTATAAATGTTTTGAATTGAGTTATTTTAGAAATAGTATCTCCATAATGCAAAGATTTTAATTAATAATTAATTATATAATTTTGTGTTAGGACAATAAATAAGTAATTATATAATTTTGATTAAATTATTCCTTTGCTCTCTTTATTTATATAACTCATTTAATTTTGTTTATATATTTAAATAATTTACTTAGTTTAATATTTATATTATTAAAAGTTCTAATTAAGTTCTTCTATTTTAAACTAATATCAATTTAATCCTTTGTAATAGTTGTTTGTAAGAAAGAATAAAATTGATGCTAATTTACAAAATGGGGAAGTGAATTGAAACTTTTAATAATATAAAATCAAATTAAATAAATTATATAAATATTGGAATTATAGAAGTCATTTAACCAACAATTTATGCAAAAGTAATAAAAGAGAGAGTGATTACACTTAACAGTGGATATATATATAAAAAAAAAATTAGAAAAAAGAGGCAAGCAGAAGAACCTATATGCTACTTCACTGATAAACCTTTCTCTTTTTATTTTTCTTTACTCTTTTTTTTCGATGCTCTCTGTGGCGAAACGGTTTCAGCTTCGGCCCCTGACGACGCCGTTTCTCCTCGGGCAGCTCCGGTACGCCCGAACACGGCCAAAGTCGCCGCCGTTGGCGCTGAGGAAGACGGAGGAGCGGTCGGAGTGGTGGGCGGTGGACGGCGAAATGCACGAGATCGGCGACCACGTGCCGCCACGTGAGCGCTTCGTGATCCCCCGAGAAAACATTCCCAACAAGCGCCGCAAGCAGCTCAGAGAACAATTCATGCGCCGAACTCGCCTCGTTCTTAAGGAATCCGTTAGTACTTTACTCTTTCTCTCGATTTTCTGTTATTTATTTATTTATTTTATACTTATATTTTGTTTGGGATAATATAGTTTTGTTGAGAAGAATTGTGCAGCATAGGATATAGGAAGAGTGTGTTACTCCATGTAGAGATTAAGACCAAGGTTCTGCTACTTTTTTGTGTCTTTATAAGATTTTTAGTTCTTACACTCAAGGTTTTAAATTGTAGTCTCAGTTCTGGTCGCAATTTTTTCATTGTTGTTGTGGAGACTTCAGAAGCCTTGATGTTGCAGCTCAAGTCACTATTGCTTTAAAATGTAGTTTTAGAGTGTATTTTGAGTTTTACTTCTGGAAACTGTTTTGTAGTTTTTGAAATGCTACTAAACAAGGTTGCTAGCTAGATAGTGGAGGGTGGTGCAAGACTCAAAGCAAGGAGTGTTATCGAGGGAGATGTTGAATTCGATGAAATTAAACTAAAAATCAAAGAATATTTCTTAGCTGTTTCTATTATTTTGTTTTCGAAACACTTGTTTTTGTTCTTTTGGAAGCAATGTGCAAAGCTTAACAAATTTTGGATGAGAGATTGATTTCTAAGTAGTGCGACGTTATTTTGGAAAAATAGCTTTTATAATCAACAGGTGAGAAATGAATCAAACGAACCCTTAGTTTTCTTGTGAAGGATTTAAAACTTGTGTAATGAAATACAAAAAAATCACTTCATTTTGTTTAACGTAGGGACTTAAATTGAATACTTTTTTTATAGGGATTAAAACAAGATATTTTGATATTTTCATTGACCATGAACTTATTTATACCTAAGGCATTGTTCTCCCATTGTATTTTGTGTTTTTCAGTTCGAATTTTCATAATACATAGTTGCATTAGACGGTTATTGGCTTGCTTAATGTGAGTGAAAATGTGATGGATATTATAACTCTGTTACATTGTTGACTTGGTAGTTGTTGCCAGTTTGTGATTTTTTATGAATAAAAAAATGTAAAATTTAAAATCATGATTGTTGTCTAAAATGTTACGTTGTATTGAAAGGAGCATGATCCTTGGTGTAAAAGGTACATGGAACTGTATAATGAACTTAGAGAAAACTGGGAGAGGCTTTATTGGGATGAGGGTTACTCTAAAAAGCTTGCTCAGGATCATGCGAACTATGAGTCTGCTGAAGATGATGATAGGGATTTCTCCCCATACAGGTTTGCCTCCATTATTGATGCTTTCTTTTTTTTCCTTGTACTGTCACATGCATGAATGTGATGACTGAACTGGTTATCTTGTTCAGTTTTATTCAAACAATTATTCTTTGAAAATTCTGGATAGTCTCTTTTGTGTTAGCTATGTATTATTATGGTTCTGAATTTTCTGTTTCAAAATTTTGTGCTGGTCACTATTTGGTAGTTGGTTATCATGTAACAACCTTTGCACTGAAATTTTGATTTAACAATATTACATAATTTTCCATGGTCGATCAGATTAATGGATGGTGTCTAATATTGGTGTTTTCTGATATGGCGTTTCAGGAGTAGAAGACCTGAGCCTCAGATGGAGTATAGTAAGGTACAATGATTTGAACATAGTATAGAAGTTGCCTTTTTTGTCCTGCTTTTGTGCGTCATGCAATATATATATTTGATTCTAAGGATAAAGTTCCATTAGTGAGCTATGCAGAATAAAGTGCCATCCGAAATAAATTGCATCTTGCCATTACACAAAATAATATTATTTTACCCATATTGAAGTTTTGCCGATTATTAGTCTTTGACTGTTGGAATTTCAACTCAAGAAGCTCTACATGAGAGTTCAGGGATCTTATTTCACATCATCCAGAACGGGAAAGGAATGATATAAATTTTAAATTTGTTCCTGTTGGTAAGGGTATCTGGTTTTTAAGCAATGATACACGGGCCATTTTTTTGTGTTAACTGGGACAAATCCCCAGTGATCTTAAGGCACAGTAATTATCTTCTGCATCATTTGATTTTCACATTGTTTCTAGTTGACTCTAACTCATACTCCCATTTTAGATATATTTATTTGTGATAGCTGTAATCATTAAGACTGAAATGTTGTGTAGTATAATTTTGTGATACTATCTCTCTGATGATTGGATTTTAATTCAGGACCAGACTTTTGGAAGAAACAGACAACCTGATAACTTGGAGAAAGCTAGCCTTCTTCGGGATAAATTTGAGTATGACAGAGAGAGAAGAATGAGAGAGAAAGGTTAGTTTCTAGCTGCTTACACACCGTTCTGAAGTCTAGTAATCCCAGTATATAACTTTTCTCAATGAAATATTTTTGTGAAATTCTTTAAAATGGCCAACGCATTATACAGTAGCACTGGTACCTTTTACCTCATCGTCATGCAGAACCATTTGTTTTCCTGATTTTTTAATGTTGAGCATGCAGAGAGACTAACTAGCCAGTGAGCAGTATACTCTGTATGTGAGTAATTCAGCTAGCTCAGTCAGTGGGTTGAGTTTAATGGGGATGTTTTGCTAAATGAACCATAAATCAAGTTAGTGCCAATCCTAAATGGAATCTAGTAGAAGACAGAAGTAACTCATAAACAACTTGACTCCAATTTACCAGCTTGTAAATTGAGCTTTAGGCTTTTTGTCTGATAGTTGTTTTATGTTTTGTTCTCCTTCTGATGAGGATCAACCAAGGAACACGGACTTTAGAGCACAACAAGGACTTGGTGGACCAATGGCAAAGGCAAGTGCTAAGAAAGCAAATGAAGCTCAAATTGGTTCAAATTCACATGTGGAAGAATTGAAGCTTAATTTGGCCAACTACTTAATTCAATTTGAGGAATAAAGATGATGGATGGACTGATTTACAAGACATGACCCATTTCTATTTCTGCTTTGCATTTGTATTTATTCCAGTGTAATAGTTTCATATGAGTCTTGATGTGTTGTGGGTCAATTCTTTTATGTTTTTATAGGATTCATGAGCCATTATATATTGTGTAGTGGGGGTTTTATTCTGGTGGATAGCGAGAATTAGTTCCTAGTAGATATTTAATTTAGTGGGAATTGACTATCCACTAGAATAAAACCCCACTAACCACTATAATGGCTCATGAAGCCTGTAAAACAAAACAAAGACTGACCCAAAACATATCAAAAGTCATGAAATTATTACATACAAAATTTCAAAGGAAAAATAGAAAATGGGTTGTCTTGCAAATCAGTCCATCCATTATCTTTATTCCTCAAGTTGAATTAAGTAGTTGACTGATTTGGACTTCAATTCTTCTTTATGTGAATTTGAACCAATGTGGACTTCATTTGCTTTCTAAGTACTTGTTTGTCATTGGTCAACCAAGTCCTTGTAGCGCTTTAAGATCCCAGTTCCTTAGCCACCTTAGCCTTTATTCTAAGAGAAGGTGGTCAATATGAGAGAAATCATCTCTATGAATATGCTTAAATCTGTCTCTCTTGATATTATGATTTTCAATGCCAAAAATAGTTTGCTATAAATTTCTTTTCTGAAACAATCATGTCATTTGTGCTTCAATTTTTGTACTGGAGGAGCAAATTAAGTGAATACCACTATCTAATAGATTCTTATGTTTGTGCATAGCAGTAATGTCAGTATGTTTTACAAACCTATTTTACCCCTTTATATGCTGTAAATCCTCAGTCTTCAAAATTTTAAATCTAGCATAACTGTAGTTATAGGATTATAGCCGACCCTCATAGGACAGTTTTATTGCTTAAGACCGAAGGACTATGTACTGATTGACAGGTTTCTAACCTATCTGGTTCGCTAGAGATTGGTTAATGAAAGTTGAGATATCCGTCCCACCTAATTATTGAGGGATTTTGTCACAACCACTAAAATTAATATGTAATGTGGATCAAATCTGCTGAATAAATATAGTAAATCCTAAAATAAATATGTATATTGGAACTAATTTGCTGAAAAATAAAATAAATACTAATACGAGCACCAGGGTCAAAATAATAATTAATTAAAGAAATAATAAACAACATGAGCCAAAAAGTTAGGAATGTCACCCTTAATTTTACCAAAAAAATTATAGAGGGCAAGAGAAAGCTTAACTATAAATAGGACTGATAAGACCTAGGAAGGACAAGACACCCAATGCTCCAAGAGGTTATCATCTCTCTTGGATAGAATAGTAATAAAGCAATTATTCTTTCAAATCATGTAGTTTAACTATCACTAGAAATGACCATGTGAGGCGTGAAAATCTCAAGCAAACTGTCTTCTGCGGAGGTTGCAAATTTTGTTCTGTTGGTTGTTAGATTCAATTTATCAGTATTTTTCTCTTTATACATAAAATAATTTACTTATCATTTATCACTATCTACTTCATTGCAGCATTTGCACCCATGCATGGAGGAGGATCTGTTCCTGATTCTCATAATTCTAACCGTTGGAACCAACCGCTAGATACTGATCGATATTTTAGCCAAACAGAGAGGCATTGAGAGGAGAATAAACTAAATCTGCCTACCATATGGAAAGGGATAGGATAGTTTTTCTCCCACTAACTCAATCTTATATATGATGGTGCCAATATAACTAGTTCCAGGAAGTGTTTACAGCTAGGAAAATGGATTTGTTTGGTTTAAAGCTCGTGTGGGAGTTGTGTTCTGAACTGAAATCTGTAATGTATTAATACACTGACCTTTACTTCTCTGTCTCTCGAAGTTTTGACTCTAACAAGGGTATGGAAAATTGAAAGTAGCATGAAATGAACCAGATGAAATATTTTATCTGATAAAATCATTTAATCTGTATATATGTTCATCTTGCACAACTCTTTTGTTGGCTTAATAGATAAAATGTGCATACTTCACTATCCTCTTCCAGGTGAGGTTGGTGATTATTTTCTTTTTATGGTTTAGTCTGCACCTTAAACTTCTATAATTTAGTGATGCAACTTTTTTTTTCTCATAACTTTGTTCGTTCTAGTCTAAGTGATAATAAGAGAGTTTGGTTATTCGTACACCTCCAAATTTAAAAGTAATATTTTTAGTCTCTCAAAAGTTTGATTTTTATAATCTCAAATTAGTAAAATAATTTTTTAATCCTTAAATTAAAATACTTTTAGTCGCCTAAATCTAAAAGTTATTTTTTAGTATCCTTAAATTTAAATGTGAATTTTAGTTGTGATTTGGAAATATTTTAATACATAAAGTTGCTAAAAATCTACAAAATAAAAATAAATAATTGACAAATTCATTAATAAGTATATTTATTCTGCAATAAAAACATAGATATATTTAAATCTAATATATGTAACAGTGAGAATTGAAATTGCATTGCTAACCTGGAATGCTAAGGGTTACACTTTACCCACTTTATTACGAAAAGCAATTAAAAGGAAAAATGAATCGTAACATCTATATTAACTTCTTTCTAAGACTAGGTCTAAGTGATTAATAGCATGTTTTTAACAATTCCAGAGATATGTGATTTATCATAATTCAAAACTTCTAAATTTTAAATGATCAAATAATGTTTTAAGATAAGTTTACTTATGATTTTGAGCCTTTCGGAACAATAACACGAGTTGAGTTGTTACTATTTTGGACAAACACATCAATTAAGACTACTTCTTCCTGCACTTTCAAGGTTTCTTCAAACAGCTTCAAGTTTTTTGAAAATTCCAAAAGTCTCCCGCTTGAAAAAGACGTTTTTGCTTCTATATTTATTTATTAAATAATATAACAGCTCCAGTGGGCTGTTCCCAAAATCAATTCCGGATCTAAAATTAACTTTCAAAATAGTCTATTATGAAAAAATTTAGAAAAAAAATTGAAACAACTGTTAAGGAAGCTAATTCCTCTCAAACATCCCATTTCAAAATTATATGTCAATGAAAATAATAATTTCAAAATGAGTTGTTTCAGAACTATTCTTCAGATTTGGATAACAATTTCACAACAACTTATTCCAAAATTATTATTTTTATTGTCAATGAATTTTGTTTCAGAACTGTCCTTCAGATTTGGATAACAATTTTAGAACAACTTATTCCAAAATTATTATTTTTGTTGTCAATAAATTTGGAATGAACTGTTTCGAAACTGTTATCTAAATCCGAAAGACACTTTTAGAATAATTCATTCCGAACATCAAAAAATCAGAAACCTCACCGAACATCTCCAAATTGCAAATCAACCAAAAACATTCAATAAATCAGAAACCACCCAAATCAATGAATGTGGATAATGGTGGACAAGGAAAACAAATCGGCGATGACAACAACAAACAAAATCAATGTAAGTGCATTGGAAGTAGCAGCCAGCGGTAGAGGTGCGTTGGAGGATTGAGGCTTTAGGGTTGTGAAAGACAATTTAGCCTGTAAGATAATATTTCAATGACACTTTAGAGATCTTCTAAATATTTGGAGGTGTACGTTTGGAGGTGTTGGAAGAAGCACTCATCAATTAAAAAAAAATTGGGTTGAGTCCTTACAATTTGTTTTTGTTAGATCCAATTTATTCTAACTTACCATTAAGTGAGTTAAATTGAGTTTATATTAATTGGATTAAGATTTTAAAAAATATTTTTTTATTAAAATTTTTAATTTTTAAATATTTATTATTATTATATTTTAAAAAAATCAACTGGATAATTGTTATAAGTAAAACTAAACAAAAATTTATAGGTACACGCAACTATCAACCTAATTCAAATAAAACTAGAATATTTATAAAAATTAATTGAAGTCTTCAAGTCAATAAAAATAAAATTATAATAAATTTGTCCAAATTAATTTAAAATAAACGAAATATAAGACAATTTGTTTAAACTAACAAATTATGTATAATGAACATATCAACATAATAGTAAAATAATTTAAGTAATAAATTAATCAAAGTCAAAAAGTGTGATGCATGAAGTCTTTCTAAAATGTCAAAACACTCAACAACAATAAACAAATAGAAGAAAAAAAATAAAAGATAATAAACAAATAGAAGAAAAAAAATAAAAGATAATAGTAGTCTTTGTAAGATAATAGTTAAGTATAAAACATAATCATATTTTACGTATAAGGTGATAATGCTATAAAAATAACAAATCATATAAGACGCAAATATTTCTTAAGACAAGACGCAAATATTTCTTAAGACAGATGATATAACACAATACATTATTTTCTTAAAGTTTGATAAGACACACATAAGAATAGATTAAATTATACACATAGGCCAAACAAACCTTATAACTAAAATAAATATTTATGTGCTTACTCTATGTTTATAAGGAAAGTTCATCTGTCAAAAAGATCTGTTCAAAATTAGATATAAATATCTCCCAAGATGTGAGTTAAAATTGTTTCTGTTATCAACCTCCTAACACAGGGATTTTAAACTCTTTCCCAGCTATATGCTTATACAGAATGCACGTCAATCATAAATTTGTTCAAAAGGTTATACTACTTAGGGAGATAAGTGTTGTCAATTATTACGAACATTATAAAAAAAAAGATCAAAGATCGAGATTGTACTAAATGCAACAATCATGTTAAAGCTTGTTAGATGCAAAATGGATAAGCATAAAAGCTAAAGACGTTCAATGACTATAAACAATTTCCTAATGGCTACCTTCTTCAAGAGCCTATAAAAAGGATTTCATTCGTAAAAAGAAGATAATAGAGGAGAAGATATATGATGCCAAAATGTTGATCGAGCTAAAAGCATTCCTCTAAGCAAATAAAGTAGAGATTGCACTATACCAAAATGTTGATCAGATGATAGAGCACACCTCACAACTTCATAGAAGGATCCTCAAGCTTAATGAAGATTAAAGTAATGAGACCTAGAGAAACCTTATGGAAAACACTTAGAGTGTTTGTCTAGCTACTTAAGAGAGTGAGCCCCACCATTGTATACGACGAAAAGACATTACCCTCCCTAGAGATCAAGATTATCTAAATTAGGAGAGAAAGCCTAAACATTATATTTGTTGTCAGATGCAACCCTTCCTAGTCATCAAACTCAATGACCAATGGATCATTGAAATATCAAATCTCTATATCTTAGCTAGGAGTGGTTGTTGGACAAAAAATTACTTAGGTCCAAGCAATAGTGACTTGAGTAAAGAATAGTCCTTAACGAGGTCATCCAAAAGTGATTGGAATCCGAAAAAATACGTGGTTAGCCAATAGTGGTTAGGTGTAAATAATCCTCAAGGTTACTTAAGCAAAGAATATTCGATGTCAACTAATGGCATGAGGAAAGAATGCTCAAGGGGTTAACTAGGAGTGACTACATGTCCAAATAATACTCAGTTAAGACAAAAGTGACTTGTGTCAACAATTTCAAGGGTTTATCCATGAGTGACTATAAATCCAAAGAATAATCGATGTGTACTTCACAACATTAGTCCGTTTAGTTGAACTTGACTAATTGGTCAATAATTGGATATATTCTGTTTCGACAGATAAAGTAATATAAATTACTGTGTGTATTTTTCTCTCTTTCTTAGCTTCTTTATATTGCATGTTATCATTGTCTATCCTAACTCAGGAAGGAGACCAAGTTTTTGAGTGCAGGCTAAGAATATTTTCTGAAGTGTTCTTTAAACTAGCTCTTTATCTTATATTTGTGGTGGTAGGTCAGATGTTAAAATTATGATTCAATCACTTGTTAAAATAAACATGAATACATGCTACTCAAGTGATTAAGTTGTGTTACAAATCTACATTTGCCGTGACCATTTGAATCAAATGATATAAGGATAATAAAATTAGTTAAGTGTGTCCTTCTAATCATATTTATTATAAAGCATCTTTAAGAAAACCATTTTATAATTTATCCGATAAATCTTGCTGAAAAAGTACTTGTTAAAAGTCATCTTTCTAAAGCCTACATTTCTTTAACGAAGGTCAAATCAATATCTAGAGTATCATATTAGACGTAAGAATCATAGTCTAACTTTTTGTTAAAATGTAAAAATAACAGACAAATGATTTACATAAGTCAATGAAGTGTATCTAATTTAACACATTAGATGAAAATAACATACAAATGATTTACATAAGTTAGTAACTACTTTCCTAAGATAACATGTTAGAGAATAAAAGTATGCTAATTAATACTAAAGTGAGTGAATTATAATCTTCATGTTCTTTTTTTTTTATTTTTATATAAGCCATGTTTCTCTAATCCACATTAATTTTTTTCTCTGTCTTTTCTCTAATTTTTAATAATTGTTTTTTATATTTTTATCAAACAAATTTTTCTAAACAGATAACTGAATAAATGTCAAATTTATTTTAAAGTAAATAATCTTTTACTTTAAAATATTTTTATTTTATTTCCTTCTTACTCTTCTTATGAATGTTTTAAGGTATCATAGTAAGAAAGGTATTATCTTTACTAGTTAAATTTCTAATTAGTGTTCTGGCCGATTAGGTTGTGTTTTCTTAAATTTTTGTAGATTTTTAGTGAACTTTCAATTCTTTTGTTAACTTGAAATTGTTATTGCTTGGTGAACAAGTAACTTTGGATAATGGAGTTAAACTATGTTTTAGAAGTATTTAGTTTTGACCTTATAATATCAAATTGTTGAGTGAATGATTACATAGTCATTGGGGAGATTGATTGTGAATTTGTATATGTACATAATCAAGTGTTATTTTGACTTGTTGAATGAATCATTTTTTATTTAATAACAATTTAATGCATCTGGTTATAAAATAGGCTTCATTTGACATTTCAATTGAGTTAGAATAAGTATGATTAATTCTAGATGAACAATATTAATTTTGATGTGGTGTGTGATTTATATACATATTTTTGTTTTGCTTTTACTAGATTTGAGATTCTCGATTTGGGGGTTAGGCAAACATATATTTAATGAATGATATAGTTGTGGTTTGAATGTTGAAACTAGTTGTATTCGAGTTATAAAATTGGTAAAATGGTTTAAAAACAATTGAATTGACTTATTTTTATCAATTATTTAAAAACTATGTAATTTGTTAGTTTTGCATATCTGAGTGCGCTCAAGTAATGTTTAAGTAGTCATAATTTAGAAGAAGAGTAATATAGTTAAAGTGATGATATTCCTTACTCAAAACCATAATTTGATGTTTGAGGAAGAGAAATATAAAATTAATTCTCTTTCTTTAACAATTTTCATTGCTTAAGTGATGCACAATTGCTTAAGAGATAATATGATTAGATTTTACAGATTTATAGAGTTTATTGTATTATTTCCCTATGCTAGGTCACTCAAGCACTGTGTGAACACATGAGTGACGACAAAGTAAGTCGTACTTCTCTCTCCATTGCATAGTTGGACACTCAAATGTTTATTTGTCATTTAAGTGAGGAAGAGACCACACTAATTCTCTCTCCTCCTCGAGTTTCATCACTCAAGTGATATTAGCGAAAACCTTTCTTAAGCCATATTTATCGCTCAACCGACATACGCAACACTCAACTGTCATTTCTTTGTTCTCTTTACCTTGCTTTGTTTTATAAGTTGTTATTGATGATTGATTAAACAATGATTATTTCATTAGTTATGTTTCTTTTGTGGAGTGTTTTTGAATTGTTGAGTTAAAATTAAAGAGTGTGATTGAAGACATTATTGTGAAGAATTCATGTGTTATGTAAGTCATAGTAATTTGAGAAGTACTACTAAGTGGTTGATATTTTGTGTAAGTTAGGAGATTAAATGAGATTCCAAGTCTTATTAATACACAGAATCATATAGACAAATGTATCAAGTAATGTGAACTAAGAAATATTTCTGACATTAAAGTGATATGAAAAATTAATATTTGACAAGATGTATAAGAAATTAATTTGACATAAGAAGATTGTAGATGAGATCTATACCAATTATCAAACAAACTAAATATTATGATAGAGGCTAGTTTTTGAACCTTAACTTAATTAATATTAATCTCTGAGAAGCAATACGTCTTTAATTGATTAAATGAATAATCTTTGTTAGGTTTAATATATGTTTATTTATGGATTAATGATAACATTATATCTTAAATTATTTTTTTATTTTGTGTTTTTTTATATGATCGTGTTAATACTTTCAAAAAAAAATAAAAATAGGAAGTCGTGGATTTTATAAAAAAATGTTATATATATATATATATA
>Ga0209489_107266_pt1 | contig 16723 bp, 8 predicted proteins | sample SiratrowhiteBW_FD_187527 | JGI IMG/M metagenome (GOLD analysis project Ga0209489, IMG submission 187527) | Root nodule microbial communities of legume samples collected from California, USA - Siratro white BW (SPAdes) (version 2) | ecosystem: Host-associated > Plants > Roots > Nodule | place: USA... | reverse complement strand
TTTTTTTTACTCGTCAGTTTTGAGGATTTGATTACGTTTTGTATAACAATCTCCAACATGCTTAGAACCCACAGATAGCAGCTTCATTTGTAATTAAGGTGGCATACTAACTAGATAAATGCTAACCCGTGTGCTTAGGACACTGATTAATTAAAAGGGAAATTTTTTAATTGGAATGCATAAAAATGTGTTTTCTTTTATGAATTTTAATGCACTTCCTTGAGATTTTCAATAATATATGTTTTTCTGTTAATATCTTAACCAATATCGCTAAGCATTGTTTAGCAAGATCCTAGTCAAGAGTAGGAATTGTGTAATGTTTTATTGGAAGTTAAACATTGTAACTTCCTCCAAATTTATAATTAGAAACCTCGACACATTAATTGCCAACGTGTACTAGATAATTTTTGTTGTGGTTGATCATGGTGTTTTGGTATCGATTTTGTTTGTATGCTTTAGGACTCTCACTCCAACCAATATAGGATTTGAGTTGGTTTTTAATCTGGAAAGAGACTACTTTCATAAATTCAATTATGATTTTGATTTGTATCAATGAAATGATCCTTTACATATAAAATTTGAATGAATAAAAATAAACTTGTTCCTGGAGACTAGTCTCCACAAGATTTAACTATTCTGCTTTTGATATCTTCTGGCTAGATGTCCTTTCTTCACTTAATAGTTTTAGATGAGTTGATAAATGTCCAATAAATGTTAATTTTAAATACATCGAAACATTAAATATTTATAGTATTTTCATGAACCTTTTACCTAGACGAGTTTAGGTTAACTTAGTATCTGATTCCATAATTATACTCATAATGTTGTTTACGTGAGTATCTGACATGGATTTTAAGTGTCGAATGGTACATTCCTCCTCAGACTCGTGTGTGTTGTCAAAAGTATTGTGAAAAGAAAAAGGAAAAGGATTTCATCTAGACAAGACCATATGAATTTTATCCATCTAAACTTGAGAAGAAAACTATTTCAATTAGTAAACATCAAGATTTCGTGTTAATTTATTATCTTTGATCAAGTTATATAGGTTGAGCTAAAAAGTTCTAAATTGATCGAAATATCAAATATTAGAAAGAAGAGAGTGAACAGAAACAGACAAATTAGATATTTTTACGCTACTCGAAAACAATTGCTAACTGCAAAAAGAGTACAAATTTCAACCGATACCGTTTGTTATGTGGCGTGTACAAATTTCAACTGATACCGTTTGTTATGTGGCGTGTTAGTGTATAAGAGTTGGCAATGTTAAAATATTGAGATTAAATAAAAAAATAGATCTTATTTATAGGTTATTAGTAAAAAAATAAAACCAAAATGAAGTCCTTCGAAATCGAAACTTTAGTTTTCATATTAGTTTGTAGGCTTTTCTCTCTGCACCCCCGTTATTCCTAACTACACCCCATACAAATAGAAATCTCTTTCACTGCACTGCGCCATCGGCTCCCCATCTCCATTCCCCAACGCATCTAAGGGTGGATGAAGAAGAAAGAGAGCTCATTCTCGAAAAAAGCTAGTTCAAAAGTTTCTATATATGTTTTGAAAAATTCAGAAAATTTTGTTTTAGAAAACTAGTCTCTCATTGTATTTCATGTGTTTAAAAAAACTTATTTTAGAATCTTTGTCTCATTCTAAAGGGTAAAGCTTGTTTTAGAAAGTTTATGTAGTATTTTGGAAAGAATATTCTAAAATTTCTATTTTAGAAATTCAAATTTAAAAATTCTATTATGAAGATCGTGTTCCAATAATTAAAAGAAGCTTGCTCTAAAAAAATTTCACAACGTATAATTTACTTTTACAAGATATAAAATTATTATCTTAAAAATGATAAGGGTGTAGGAAGAAAAAGCCTAGTTTGTAACGTTAGTTGGACAAGTTTAAAGCCAGACGAATTCTTCCTCCAACCCAATATCTTCATCTTATACCTCTATAGTCTATCGGAAAATACAAATATGTCCTTAAATGATAAATGGTAAAAGATTAAAATATCCTCCACCTCTATTCACCTCCTTAACCATTCTTATCCGCTTAATTCTTTCTTTGCTTGCATTCAATTCACTGCTTCACTGTAGCATCCGGTTCAGTTATTGTATCTGTTTTTCACCTCCACCGTCAACAAAAGCGATATGTGCTTATGAGTGAGAGTCTACAACGTCTGCATCACAATCTAGGAGGAGAAGCTGTGTATTTTCTTCAATCTGAATTAAAGCTTCAAACAAGTGAAAAATAAGAAATTTTAGATGTTCATTAGCAATTTGTGAGTGGTATTGACGATTAGAGTAGTTAATTTGATGATTGGGTTGTCGTCGACGGTGAATCTGCATCAGAGAAGACGAACTTCGTATGAATCGGATGCCCCGCGTCTGGTTTACATTTTGGAAAAAAATTGTAAACCGGACGGGGCCATCCGATTCACATTTGCAAATGAAATTCTAAATCGGATGGCCCCCCATCCGGTTTACAATTTTTTTCCAAAATGTAAACCGGATGTGGTGCCATCCGATTCACATTTTCATTTAGAAATGTGAACCGGATGGCCCCCATCCGGTTTACCATTCTTTTCAAAATATAAACCGGATGAGGTGTCATCCGATTCACATTTTGAAAAAAATTATAAACCGGATGGGGGCCATCCGGTTTAGTATTTTCTATTTCAAAAAATAGCAGGTCCTTTCAGTCATTTTCACAGGGACAATTTTGACATTTTCAAAACATGAGGTGTAGGACTAGGGTATTGGGGTGCAGAAAGAATCTGTCTTAAAGCCATAGACATGCTGTGTTAGCTTGATTACGTGGTTAGTGATGAGTGTGAGCAATTGCTTCCTACACCCCATCAGTCATATAATATACCACAATTGCCCTGGTCAGAAATGGAAAATGTGAGATTGTTGCAGCTGCATTTTCTGGTGACGGCAGAAGTGGCGCACGTCGGTGGTGGAAGAGAAGGTTGTTTGGCAGCATTTTGAGGTAAGTGGGTTTATGTTTGGGTGCTTTTAGTGGCTACTGTAGAGGTGTAGAGGGATTGTTGAAATAGGTTGGAAGGGATTTCGTTATGAAAAATGAAATCCATAGAAGGCTACGGGGTGGGAAATCGTCTTACGGAAAACCATTTCCGTAGTAGTGCGGGGGTGGGAAAAAGACTTACGGAAAAACATTTTCGTAGTAGGGACGGAAGTGGGAAAGTGACTTACGGAGAAGGTTTTCTGTAAGAGAGGGTTTCAATAATACAAAACCCTCTTACGAAAAACGTTTTTCATAATACAAAACCCTCTTACGAAAAAAGTTTTCCATAGTATAAAACCCTCTTACCGAAAACATTTTTTTATAATATAAAACTCTCTTACCGAAAATGTTTTCCATAATACAAAAACCTCTTACGAAAAATGTTTTTCATAATACAAAAACCTCTTATGGAAAATATTTTTCATAATACAAAAACCTCTTACGAAAAACATTTTCTATAATACAAAACTCTCTTATAAAAAACGTTTTTCATAATACAAAAATCTCTTATAAAAAATATTTTTTTAAGAGATTTTACGCCTCCACTACTCAATCTCTTCCAAAAAAAACCATTTTTCGAAATACTTTAACTTTTTTTGTCTTTATTAATAAAGCTATTTTTTTTTTAATTTAAAGTTACTTTTAAGATAAAATTAAAATTAAAAGTATGTAGAAGTTATTTTACTGCACTTGTTTTGTCAGAGATTCCTTTTAAGAGAAGTTAGGTAAAAAATTTAAATATTTAACTTTTATATAAAACTAATAATTTTGTTTTGAAAATTTATGCTTATAAAATATAAAACATAATAAAAATTAATTTGGTTTACATAAAATAATATCATTTTCTCATTAGAACACGAATAGACTAATCTAAATTAATAAAAAGAAAAACCTTTCCCCCAAAAATTTAAAATATAAGACTTTGTTTATTTTATTCAGAAAATGAATACATCGTATAAATAGTGTAGTTAAAAAAGTTTTTAATTTGATCTTTGTTTAAGAAAATCTTTCTATTCTTTTCGCAATTTAAATATTTCTATTTAAGAAAAATTTTCAATTTTAATCTAATTCTTCATTTTGCGTATGTTTATTTCACTTATTTTATTTCAACGAATCATATAATTTATTGAATATAATTTAAATGAATATATTATATTATAATTCAACTAGACTAAAATAAAGAAAATAAAATATATTCACAATTTTTCAATGAAATATAATTCAATATATTTACAATTTAAGAAGTTCATATAACAGGTGCTCATAACACAGTGAGCTTGATGATTCGTTTGAAACAGACGATGAACGAGGAAAGAAGAACAGAAAAAGGAGAGTTTATGAGAGGAGATTTGTAAAGAAAGAAAAATGAAAAAAAGTTAAATAAGAGAAGAATGGTAAGGAAGAAGACAACCCACTTGCTAGTATTTGGTTTTCGAAAAACTTCTAAGAATTCAATAATAAAATTTTAGTAAGGTTTTCTGTTTTTTTTTTATATTTAAAAAAAGGAAAGAAAAATCATAAAGATAAAATTAATTAATTAACTAAAAATAATATTTAAAAAATATTTTTTAATATTTTAAGAATTTAAATAACATCTTATATATAATTAATATTAAAATTTTGTTATATATATATATATATATTAAATATGATAAATTTATAAACTTACTTGATAATAAAATTTAGAAATTTAAATATTGATTTAGATTAATAATTTGAGTGGATTTATAATTAAATGAAGTTATCAATTTTACTATATAAAATCTGAAGTAATATATACATATTTGGCAAATTAATTTTATTATCATCTTTTGCAATAATTAATTGACATAAGATTATATTATTGTTAAATTTAATAAATAAATTCAAATTACTGAGATAAGTGCTAAGATATTTTTTTTTATAACAGTTGCAAAAGAAATATACTTTTCTTAAATAATTTTTTTCTCAAAGTAAATAATTTGTTAAATTATCCAATTGTATTGAATTATATTGATAATCAAAATTGAAAACGGATTTTTATACTTTTAGATTTGGTCTACTAGCATTTGTAAAATTTATTTTATTTATATTTAAAATAATAAAGTAATAAATAAAAATATTAAATTTAAATTTTATTTTTAAAAAATGTTAATTCTGAGTATATATCCATTAAAATTATTTTGTTATCATTGTTATAAAAATGAGTTTTTTTTTTTAATTTTTACGACTAAAAGTTTTTTCCTTAAAAAAAATTTAATATAGCTAAAATAGTGGTTTAAATTAATTAATTTAATTATTTTGTATAGAAACATTTTACGTAATCAAACATTGAAGATTAATTTATGAAAAAGAAATGCTAATTTTTGAATAATTACTTTTTAATGTAAATAAATTGTAAAATATAATCAATACTAAGGCAAGGAACTTACATCTTATTATCTATATAACCCATCAAAATTGAATAACTTAATAAATTATTTATATTCAGCAAGAACTTAAAAAAATAACTTACAATTATTATCAAAATATATCTCACCACTTATCTCATTAATTTAAAATTTACTTAATAAAGTTTAAAGTATTTATTAAACCAAACAAATATATATATATATATATATATATATATATATATATATATATATATATATATATATATATATATATATGTATATATATATTACATCAATTAATTATTGTAAAAGAATATTACAACAAAATTAATTTCTCGAATATGCATATATTATTCCAGATTTTATATAATTAATTTTATAACTTCATTTAATTGTAAATTCACTCGTATCGTTAATTTAAATCAATATTTAATTTTTTTTGTTTATTTTTTATCTTTTAAATTTATAAATTTATTATATTTAAAATATATATTACAAAATCTTACTATATCAATTATAGTTATAAATTTATTTAAATCCGTAAACTATTAAATATGTATTTTTTTTTTTTTTTGCCAGAGTGTGCTATGTGAGTATTTTTTTAGGGTACAGTTTGTGTGTGACTTGGAAAAAAAAATCAACAAATTGAGACTATGAAAGTAAAATGGTGTGCGTGGGCACTTGAAGCCACTTGTTAATGTTGCCCTTGGCAGTTTGTTTTCATAAAATAATTCAATATTTCACTTTCATAATTTATGATCCAAGTCGATAATGAAATTTTTAGAGATTAATTCAATACTTGAAAAATTTTCAATAACAATATACAATATTTGAAAGATTGAAAATAATAGATATTTTTCTTCGTTTTATTATCAAATATGGCTAATTTCAAACGATTTAGATAAAGTATATTATTCTTGTTGCAAGTTGTTTTGCTAAAAATCAATGTTTATATTGCAAATTATAGTCAATGAAGTTACTAGGTTTAAGAGTCGTGAACAAGTCATAGACATCTAACTAATATGGACAAACGAGTTTAATTAAAAACAAGATTGGGAAGGAAAAATACAATCGATAAAGAGATCTAAGAACAAAATAATAAGGAGAAGGAAATATTATAGCTGTATATAAATATCTTTCCAAAAACAATAACCTTTTGTGGGACAAGTGAAAAATTATACAAAAAAAAAAAATAATGATTTTCTTTTTTTAAGTTTGATTTAGATGTTACTAGAATTTGATCCGGCGATGCAAGAAGATATTAGGTTTATAAAGAATATTGAACTTCATAATCATTATTTGATTATATAGAATGAACTTACAAAATTGTTAGTTTATCAAATAAAAAAAAATACTATGCTAAAAAGTCTAAAATGCCAAATAATTTTTCTATTTCTTTATTTTACTTCATATGCAAGTCATCAAGAGCAAATGATTCTTATTTTGAGATGCATTGATGCTTTGAATTGTTCAATTAAAATAAAATAATACTTTTTAGAGTTTTTACAAGTCAACGAAACAATAAAAACAAGTTTTTTTTTATTAACTTATTAGCCTATTAAAAAAAAAATATGAGGTTGGCATTAATGATATAAGAGGGCAAGAGTATAGTGCTGGATCTAATATGAAAAGCAAAAATCAAGGAGTACAAAAGAGATTATTAGACATAAACCTTAAAGTATACTTGTGATTGTCAAAATTTGAAAATTTAGTTAGCTATTTAATTTTTGGGAGTTTTGCAACACATTTGCTTTATATTTGTTAATGACGAGATAACTTATTTAATGAAAGATTATTTTTTATATATATTAAATCAGACTATTACTTGAGAGTCGATTTTAACAATTTTTAGAATATGAAAAACATATGTTTCTTTTTTATTTGATTAAAAAATACATTTAAATTTTTATGGAAAAATAAATTTGAAAAAATATTCTATCAATTTTGAAAATATGTTGAGTTTTGGTAACCGTTATGACACTGAATGTCTTAATTTAATTTTATTATGTTTTAAAAGAAATACAAACAAATAAAATTAACACATCATTCAAATATTAAATGCTATACAAAATTTAAACTCTTTATGAAATATCTTAGTATCATTATTTCTGAAAGAAGTTTTTTAAAATTAAAATTAATTAAATCATAGTTTTTAACTTAAAAAAAGGTTTGAAAAATAAAATAAAATTGTTAATCTATACTAACAAAATTTCTGTCTTATTAGACACATTTACAAACATTGAAGAAAAAGAACATTGAAGGAAAGAACCATTGAAGATCATTGTTGTTGAACAATTTCACAAAAGAACCATTGTAAATGATTGTTGTTGAGAAATTTCACACTCATATGAATGTCTTCCTTGCGTTTGACACACACATACACATATAGATGTTGAAGAAAAGAACCGTTGTAAATCATTTTTTTGTTGTTGAGCAATTTTACACTCACATGAATATCTTCCTTGCATTTGATGAGCTTCTTGGACGTAGAATATCTATTAAATGTTCTCCAACATGCATTAAATATTTTTTCTCTTCTTTAAACAATATATTGATAGCTGGATGTACTTATCTCTTAGACAAATTGTCTTTACTTGAACTTGTGAAAAATACAAAATCGTATAAAGCAAATAGACTTTTCTAGGTTGATAAAACAAACACTTAAGAGTTGTTGAAATAAAACAACTTTAGCTCATGTTTTAAGAGAATGTTGATGTGATGTAAGATTTTTTAGATCTCCTTGGTCAGATGTAAAACATAAACATTCCTTGCAACATAGATTAAGCATACAAATATTCATGAAGTATTAAGACTATCTGCGTATCATGTGAGTATCATAATGCTTATCAAACGTAAAGACAAGGCTACAAAGTATTGTATCGTTTGACAGATGAAACACTTAGATCTTACATGATCTGTTGCTTGAACAAATAATTGCATCTTACAGATGAAGTATGACCATGTTTTATGTTTTGTTGTTTTTAGTACTTAATTAGAATAATGAGTGTTGAGCTTTTCTTTAACACATAGTTAGAAAATTCTATACTAACACACCTAGCATGAAAGGGCAATAAAAGAAGATTATGAGTTTGAGCCACTACTCTAAACAAGATTTTTCCTTCAAGTCTACATCTAATATGATGCATTGGCCATCAATGCATATTTGGAGAACACTCAATACCCTTAAGGGTGTATATTGGAGTATGATGAGTGGATATGCAGTCCTTGCCCCATTTAGGTTTTGAAGCAAACAATGCGTGTGAAGGGTCGTGGTTTAAATATGGAAGATGAGAGAATGTTTCTCCATTATATATTACATCTAAGTACCATTTCACATGTTTGTATGAGTCTTATCCTTTCAAACATGGCTCATAGTCTCCACAATTCCAACATTGTCACTAAAATTGCAAAGTTCATCTATGCAACTTAGTACATCCCCACCATCAATATTAATGACTTCATCTCCCGTGAAATAGAAAAGTTTGTGTTGGTCCCACGAGGACTTTTCAGATTTATGACCTTTATCACTAGGTTGTGCAAATTGCATGGTGTTTAAGTGGATGCATCACATAATGAGCCTTATGCTCCTTTGTGTCCTTCGACCACACAATCATTGTGTACCTGTTGTATAGGTAAAAGAACCGTAGGCACAAGCAAGAATATTTCTTCGAATACACCCTCCATCAGGATATGCATCAAATGACAACTCGAATTTTGACAAATCAAAGGATCATAGAGACTGCTTGGATTTTCTTTCCAAATGCCCACTAATGTTCCCAGTTCATTCACATATCCTACGTGTTAGTTGACATGTAACTTGATAGTGCCAATGATAATCAAATCGAGTTCCTTTTTCAACTTCTAGGAGTTTTTTACATAACAGAAACTTACAAAACCATATATTTATACCCATCTATTAAGCCTTATGACTATAAACACCTTAAAAACTTGTTGCCATCTTTAGAAGAGTTTTCACATATCTTGTTCACCATATTTATTTAGGAAATGAGAAAGGAAATATGTGGTCGCATCTCATGGTAAGGTGTTTTTTTTTTTTTTTTTTTTTTTTTTTTTTTTTTTTTTTTTTTTTTTTTTTTTTTTTTTTTTTTTATCTTCTCCTAGTTTGATACATTTTATCCACAATAGCAATTGATACATGTTGGAGATCCCACATCGACTAGGAATAATGCATTTCGATAGTTTATAAATGGATGTAAACTTCATCGTACAAGTCGGTTTTGTAAGGTTGATATAGACTTAAAGTCTACTTCTTAAGATGGTATTAAAGCCTATCCTAGCAAGGTTGTTGGGCCTATTGGGCCATCCACTATCGTGTCACTATTAGACTACCCTTAAATATATAGTCTCACGCACGAGTTGGAGAATCTTGGTGTGAAGATGATGTGTTAGAGATCCCACATCGACTAAAGATAATATTGTTTAATCGTTTATAAATGGGTGCAAATCTCATCTTACAAGCCGATTTTGTAAAGTTGAATTAGGCTTAAAGTCACTTTCTAAAAATACATTTTATCCAAAAGTAATTATTAAAGGTGGAGACAAATATTTTTTACCAAATATTAAACAATATGGTTTATTCATATTTAGAATTGTATTCATGAACCAATATTAAAAATAAGAATTTTCTTAGTTATGATTTTACAATTAGATAGTTTTTTCATGTTTTACATGATATTTATTATTTTATTGTATTCTATTAAGTAATCTATGTATATCTTATTTTATTATATTCTATTAAGTAATTTATAATCGTATCAAGTTCCTTTTTCAACTTCTAGGAAATTTTTACATCACAGAACCTTATAAAATCATATATTTGTCCCCATTTATTATGCCTTATGACTATAAACACCTCAAAAACTTGTCGCCATCTTTATAAGATTTTTCACATATCTTGTTCACCATAGCTATTCATGAAAGGAGGAAGAAAATATGTGGGTGCATTCCATGGTAAGGTGTTCTCCAATCTTCTCCTTATTTGATACATTTTATCCACAAAAGCAATGGATACATGTTAGAGATCCTACATTGACTAGGGATAAAGCCTTTCAATAGTTTATAAGTAGGTGTAAATCTCATCTTATAAGTTGATTTTGTAAGGTTGAGTTAGGCTTAATCTACTTCTTTATATGGTATTAATGTCTATGTTGGGTCTATTAGGCCACCCGCTATCGGGCTGTTACTGGACCATCCTTAAATATATAGTCTCGTGCACGAATTAGAAAGTCTTTGTGTGAAGGGAGTGTATTGGAGATCCTACATTGACTAGAAATAATACTTTTCAATAGTTTATAAGTTGATACAAACTTCATCTTACAAACTGATTTTGTAAGATTGAGTTATGTTTAAAATCTATTTTTAAGAATACATTTTATCTAAAAACAATTATAAAGGTAGAAACGAAATGTTTTTCACCAAATATTAAACAATATGGTCTATTCAGGTTTAGAAGTGTATTCATGAACCAATATTAAAAATAAAAATTTTCTTAGTTATGATTTTACAATTAGATAGTTTATTCATTTTTTACATGACATCTATAATTGCTTTTATATCTTTTATTTTATTAAATTATATTAAGCAGAATGTTAATTAAAGGAAAATTTATGCTTTAATATATCTTGCTGTGGGTTGTGCAATCCTGATATATGCTTTAATTCAATATGATGAAAATTCTAAAAAAAGTATTATTATATGTTATATATGATGGAAAACAATATATAATAAAGGTTCTAGAACAAACCATTGTTGTATATCATATACAACAATGAATGCAGTTATTGTTGAAATTAAAGACAATAAGAAGTTAAATAACCACAATTTTAAAATTATTATCCAAACAGTTTTTTAACCATTATAAAAAAAAAAAACTCTTTTTCTTGGTGGCATGTAGTATGATTAAAAAAATAAGTTATAATTTATTAAAATACACTTTCTAAATAAATAAGTTCATGCATATGTATACCTTATTAAAATTATGTATATTTTTTTTTATTACCCCTCTTAATATGTAAAATTTTATTTTATGAGAAAATTTTATTTTAAAAAATAGAACTATCATTGCTTTAAATCTTAAAAATATTTAGTCATAAATTTATTAATTACATATCACAACTTTGATAATTTTTTGAACTGAGAAAATAAACGAAACAAAATTCTAATTTAGATGTTAATTTGTTCATATTTGTACATAAACTATACTTTTCATTGTTGAAGAATCATACTGTATGTTAACATTTTTGAAGGACCAGAAATGACATCACTTTACAGCTGATTTTGAAGGGCTCACTTTATCCCATACTTGTGTCTCCATTATTAATGTTATTAATTAACGTGCTGAATCAAAAAATTGGTGTTTTTGTTTTCATTACGTGAAAGTGAAAGAGTAATAGGGTGACTAATTGAATTGAATTGAATCCCGTGTTCACGTCTTCAAAAGCTTGGATCTTAGTTTGTGGTCACCTTCTTTTCAAGAGGATCTTTTTTAGGTGTTTTCTTTTATGGCAATTTCCAGCTAACTTATGCATTTTGCCTGGGACTTAATCTGTGCATTGAATAGTAACACGTTGTAAATATGAAAGAAAAGATAATTAGTTACAAAAGATAGATATTTAGTGGAGGGTGTGCTTTGCAAAACTGTAAGCAGAAGATTCAAAGTGAAGGATAAACACAAGGACTTAATAAATATGTAGGAAGTCAAAACCAGACGAAAAGATGAGCATCAGCAGACAACAACTACAGCTTTAATTTATCTTATCAAAGCGTGGGCCTGGATGCACCACCTATGGAAATATGTATGCATGTTACGTGAATCTAGAGTGAGTTAAAAGGGTTTGGTGGAAATTAAAATTTGATGAGGGTAAGGGACAAAAGATGATGGAGATGCAGAGAATTGAAAGATTAATAGTAAGTAGGAAAAAAAAAATTGAAAAACAAGAGACTGATTGGTGGTGATATGATTCCCTGTGAGCTGCATCTTTAAAAAGTTTGGGCAAAAGAGAAAGGTGCTTTGTATTGCTTATGGCTTTTGGCATAGAGGGAATAACTTGGCATTCTTCTTCATCCATCACAACACAATGCCCTAACACAATTCCCGCCAAATTTCAAACCACTCTCTTAATCTATGTTTTTTTTTTTTGACAGGAAGAAATGAATTGAATTAAAAGAGACACTTTATCTCTTAATCTATGTATATCTTATTGTATTATTGGTTAATTAGCATAGCGAAACATAGGATATATATATATATATATATATTTTTAGGGCATGAAAAAGTTATTCATTGGAAGAAGTTTGTCAATATTTTTTTAGTTGTATTAATACTTTTCTAATTATAACATTTGTTATGTCATATCCCTGATTTAGTTTCATACATTAAAACATATAATGATAAGCAATTTTGTTACTATCATTACTTTTATTTTTGATTTTTTTATTAAAAATAAAAAAAATAAGAATGTTTGTTTTTCTCTATCTATTTTTTATTGTAAAGTTATGTGTATCTTCATCTTATATTTAAATTTAATTTTAATTTAAAGTTTTTTTTTTTGTTGAAGTCTCTTTATATTTTAAATTAATTTGAGTTCCCAGTGGTTTAATTTTTTCAGAAAATAAAAGTAAACTAATCAAAATATATACTAAGTGATAATCAAATTGATTTTTGAAATAAAAAATACTTAAAAAAATATAATTTATATATAAATTTAGTTTTTAAAATAACAAGAAAAAACCAATGGTCCTTAATTGTGAAAAAGTTAATTGCTCCTTTTTTATTCCCCAGCCAAACAATAGAAACATACATTTAGCGATAATAACTGTAAATAAACTTTTATAATTGATAACAAATCTGTTTTACTATTAAAATCTGAATAAGTAAAATGACGGATACTTTATATTTCAAGAACTATTTAATCGTTGTATTATTTAAGGGACTATCAATTACAATTTCAATTATTAAATTAAGTAGTAATGTGCAACTTCAAGAACTATTTTGCTATTTTATTAATTCCAATGATGAATAAGTAATTATTCTAGTGACGAATGCATGACTAACATATTCTTTATGGACTGAACTCAACTTTTTTCTTAACTTAGAGTGTGTAAAAAGTTAAAAACAAAGAAAAAAAATATACAAAAAGTGGAGAGAGGCCATGATGATAATTATTTTATTAGTAAGGATTAAGCATTTATTTAGACATGGTGTCTTATGTTGAGGCATTTTCACGGGCATCTTCACCCTCAGCAGAAGCAGCATTCTCTCACACTCTTCTAATTGGTGTTCTTTATTTAATGGTCACTGCTTATGTCACGAGTTTCTCCCTTTCTTCTCTCTTCTCAATCTCTTTTTTAACACACCAACATTCATCATCCTCACACCTTATATATTCCACACATTTAAGACTCTATCTCACTCTTTCTCTCATTCTCATTCTCATACCTAAACCCTCTTCTCTTTTTCCTTTCCTCTCTCCCCACAACTTTTCTCTCTTTATTTCCCACTTCCAACCTTTTCTTCAGTCAACACTTTCCCATTCCTTATCAAAAGAAAAAGAAAACAACCCCTAAAACGAAAAACCTATCTCCCTCTTATATATACCAAGCCTTAGAAAGTCTTTTGCTTTTTGATCCACATGGGGTTGTCCGAGCAGGCTCAAGTAGAGGGAGGCTTTGATTCAGGTAACAACCGAAATTGGGTCATGGCTGGAATTGCGTTACGAGCACCATTGAAGCCTATATACACTGCTCCTGTGGAGAAGGAAGAGGTTGACGCAGAGGAGCATTCCACCACACCAACAGCCCTGGACTCCAAGATCCCCACACCCTTATGCCCACCTCCTCCCAGGAAGCCAAAATCTTCCTTCAGGTTCAATTATGGCCTTCTTCCAGAGTTCTTCACGCCACCAGACTTGGAAGCAGTGTTCATTGGCCACGTAATTGATCCCACTCAAGAGAAAAATATGAACGCATGAATCAAAAATGAAGTTTAGTAGCCACTTTCTTCTTTAGAGATAGCTAGCTAGCTAGCTTTTGCTTCTGTTTCTGTGTCTCGTAGTGTTTCTCTCTCTCTCTCTATCTCAATAGTGTAATGTTTTTCTGTTTGGTTCTGTAGCTAGAGCTTCGGTAGTTCGGATATCATTAGAAGTATTTTGTATAGAGCAGCTAGAAATAAATGAGTTAGCTCTGCATGATCTTAATCAACCATATGAAAACGAGTCTCTTGTTGAAAGTGAATGTGTTTTTCTGATTAAACGGTGTGTGTTTGTGCCGTTTTACATAATGTTGATAGAAGAACTATTTCCTTATCCAATCGGTTATCTAAGAAATGGTGCATTCCAGAAGGGGTACATGTGACACTGTTCATGAACACGCGAAGGAATAAGAAATTTGATTATGAAGTCAGAATCAGAGATAAATAACAAATAGTTGAGTTGCCAAACGCGAATGGAGGAATGCAATCGTTATCAAAGAGACGAGATGGGGCACAGCACATTGTTCATTGACTGCACACCCAAGCCCCCACACAAGTACCGTTACCTTTCCTTCTGTCCAAAAATATTTTCTTTTCATCAAAAGTTTAAGTCATACTTCACAAAAATATTGATTCAAATTTTGTTATTAAGACAAGAGTTTATTGGTAGGGTATGTAAATATCAGTAAGTGTTTTCTAGATTTTGAGACATTTGATTTTGATGAGTTTTTGAACTTAACTCGGGTAAGCGTTGGAAAAACCTTTGAGGTGCATGTCTTAAAGTTTGAAAAAAATGAAGTTGAGTTTCAAACAGTTGAAAGGTGTTGAAACTACGTAGGAAGATGTGTTTTTGTGGGAAGGCGTGACTTTCATTAATGCGAATACTGATTTTCCAATATAAAACAAGGTCATAACCTATATTTAGAGTTTTGAGGGTTACAAGACGGCTCAATGTGTGTCCATAACATGTAATGTCTTATTCAGATTTTAGAAAAATATTTGAGTAGGTATAGGTAAAACTTAGTAGAATATAAAACTTACTTTAAATTCTCTCATTCGTGTTTGTATATGTTGATACTATTGATATTCAACTTAAGGGTGAGTTTCCTTCATAAAAGTTTGGGTTGCTTTTTTAAAAATTATTTTTTATTTGTTTTTAATAAAAAAGTTTTATTTTAAAATTTGTCTAAAATAGTGAACACTATATAAAGAAAAGCTATACAGACTCTTGAAAACAAAAAAATAAATAAATATGTGCTATACTTTTGTAATAAAAATACAAAATTTTTTCTTTAAGTAGATAATTTCTTATTTTCCGAAGGAAATTTTGGTTTTATTGTGTGGATTAGAAAGAAATTCATATATATATTCATAAATTTTGGCGTGTTTTAATTAAAACATAATGCTAATTAGTATTAAATTCTTTTACATTTATTAAATTATAGATTGCCCTAGTTAAAAAGGTTTTTAATTTTATAATAATTGTATATTTATAATAAATTTTAATTTATGACGTCAAAATAATCTTTTAATCTATCACAAATTAACTTATATATGGATAGATTCATATGTTAAAGTTTGAAAAAAGTGTAATTTTATTTAATAATAGTATAACTTGTGGAAGTGAGTATGAAGTAAGTTTTAGTAGTAATATAAGTGATGTACATAAATAGAATTGATAGTGGGAAGGTTCTCCCTATTCTCTATGATATTAGCTAATGGATTCATATGGTAAAGCGACAAGTCACATGGAGGGAAAAATTAGAATCCTATGCTACTTGAATCACCCTCTATGTATATATTTTACAATTATAATAAAGGTTATGTTTTGGTGACCAATAATTGGCAGATTGAACACTATGGTACAAATATAAAGTCATGCTTATCTTATCTGTCTCCTTCTTAGACTGCTATTAAATGTGGAATGTGTATTATGAATATACAAAAACCTCATTAGTTTACCAAGTGGGGAATGACTTCAGAAAGTTCATAGAATACTGTGTACCAAGCAAGGGTCCCTCGGGATCTGATATTTGATTGGGAGAATAAATTGCATTCACACATGTAAAAAGAAGACAAAAAACCTTTATGTAGTGTTTTTAAATTAGATTTATAATATAAAATATTTGCGAAACTCAATAATTTATACTACCATTTAACATAAACTAGCTTGGGTTAATCCACACCACTAAAAACAATGTATTACTATCTTTTCTTTTTCAAAGGGAAGAATGAAGATTTTTCTTGACTTCTAGTGGGTTGTTTGTTGATTATGTAAATATATATATATATATATATATATATATATATATATATATATATATATATATATATACACATATAT
>Ga0209489_107265_pt1 | contig 16724 bp, 14 predicted proteins | sample SiratrowhiteBW_FD_187527 | JGI IMG/M metagenome (GOLD analysis project Ga0209489, IMG submission 187527) | Root nodule microbial communities of legume samples collected from California, USA - Siratro white BW (SPAdes) (version 2) | ecosystem: Host-associated > Plants > Roots > Nodule | place... | reverse complement strand
TATATATCTCTCTTTTTTATATATATATATATATATATATATATATATATATATATATATATATATTAATTTAGTATTGATTGACATATTATTGATTTGACTTTAATTGAAAATTCTTTTCAATTAATGTTAATCAAGTTTTTTTTTAATATTAACAGTATTTATTATTCAGTAACAGATTATTTGAGTTAATGTGAAGTGCCTTTTTTTTTTTTTTTCAAATAATGTTAATATTAAGGTTACTTATGTCCCTCAATGCTATTTGTCAGTTAACATTAATATGAGTTTTCTTACCTAAAATAATATTATTTCCCCACTGATACTATGTTAATCAGACTATTTTCTATCCATGTAAATAATAACAATTTAGTTAATGTTGATAACATTGTTTTTAGTTGACATTTTTTTTTTCAAATGATGTTATTATTAGAACTATTATTTATTCTCTAACATAGGTTAAAACTATATTTTAATTGGAGTTAATAAATATTTTTTCATAAAACCATTTTTTATAATGAATATTAGCTAAATTTTTTCGACATAAGTGTATAATAATTTTTTTAATATTTATAGAAATTGTTTCTTAGTATGGCTGTCTAAATTATTTAGTGATGATGCTTGTATTTAATATTTTTTATTTAAAATTAAAGCAGTATATGTAAATGAAAATTAATATTTAATAAATTTAAATTATATTTAGAATTATTTAAAACTTAAACCTTTCAAATAAAAAAAAATTAAATTAAATAGAGTTAACTTACTTTTACACGATGATATCCGTACGTTATCAGACTTGTATTTGTATTGACAAAAATTAGAGAAGTAATGCAAATGTATTTAGTTACTAAAATAATCTGAACTTTAAAATAAAATAATAATAATCATAGTTACCTCACTAAATTTAGAAGTTGAAGTAAAGTTACAAATTTAATTCAAAAGGAATTGAAGATTAAATGTTCATTTTAAAATAAAATTAGAAATACACAAGAATACTGGTTTTCAAGGATTACAGATGAACAATTGGTATTAATATTCTGATTATAAAATCAAATATTTTAACCATTTTTAAAGACTCAAGAAAGTGCTCTTGTGTTCTTAGTTGTACCTTATTACAAATGTTCCCAATTTTTTTTCTTTATCCTTGATATTTGATATTCACGAATATCATCTTTTTAAGCCTAAATTACTAAAATGCGTGTAATTATAAGCGTCATCTTCTTTTAACACGTGTAAGAAAAGCATAAATACAGTGCAGGGGTGTTATTCATTCTTCTCAGACTCGATTACTCTCTTTACTCCTGTTTTAGTTGTGTCTCAAGTTTCTCAGAAATCTTTTCGGTTCTAAAATTATAAAAATAGCAAAAATAACTCTATTCAAATAGTAATGTTTTAATAATTTTATTTAGATAAAATGCTTATTAATATATGTTAGTAATAAAAGTATTGTATAGAAATACTACATTATTTTTATCTCTTTCATCATTTTCTGCGATCTCATCCAAATAAGTTATACACTACAATTTTGACTGTCATTTAAAAAAATATATATTTAGTTAACAACTTTCAAATCTCCTAATTTAATCTAAATGTTAAAATTAAGTAATTATAGTGTATTTGGATAAATAGTTTTTAGAGAATAATTAATTTTTATATGAAATTTGAAATGTTTTGTAAGAAAGTATGTCGATTGTATAATAAATTGAAATTCTAAGAATTATGGAAATAATTTAATTATTTAAAAGTAGATAATTGTAAATTTTACTTGACAAATAAAAATTTGAAAACTTTTATACTTTTTTTCTTAAATTATGTCTTTTTTTATATTTTCTGTTCAGTTTAGTATTTAGTATAGGTTGAGATATTGTTAATTTGATTTTAATTACAATATAATTAGTTTAGTAGAGATTGAACGGACATTATTAACATAACATTGTTTTCCAGCTTACTTTTAATAAGATTTTTTTTTTGTTGATGTTATTTCTCACCATGTTTTATTTGATAATACAAAAAATATTTTTTTTGATATTATAAATTATTTTTAATTTTATATAAAGTGTTTATATCTTTAATTAACATTAGTTAGGATGTTTTTTTCTTAACAATAAAAAATAAAATTAATAAAAGCATTTAAGAGATATTCTAACTCTATTATAAAAACTAATCACAATTTGAGTTATTACCCTACATACCAAATTACATAAAGGATAATCATATTCCTAATAAAGGGTAATCATATTCCTATGCATCACTTTGCTTCCATAAAAATACAAATATATTTGTCAAATACAGTGGCAACATTACAAGTAGAGATTACCCAACACTGTAACTTTAATTTTGTTTTCTTGTTCCATAGTAGCAGTCAACGTCCTCTAGCTACTTCTAATTCTTCTATCTACACTTATCTGAACGAATCAATACAGGACAAAATCACAGTCGCCCTACACCCAACTACTAGCCTCTCCTTAATATACCACTAATATACAAATAACCTAGTCCAACCTATTACACAACAAGAGAGTTATAAATTTATTAAGCACTAGACAGAACACAAACATCAATTCTTAAAAGAATAATTAACTCCGTTACTTCTAAACTTAGCTTAAGATTATGCTTTGAATTTTATGAAGATTTATGAATCATCAACTATCCATTATTAAAATATTACATGTTTTCAAATCTCTCATATTATTGTAACCGACGTATCACTTTACAACATCATACTAACTACAAACTAATGAAATGATTGATAGCGAGCTTTAAGTCTAGTAAATTTGTATATCTATCCATCTCTCTAAGTTATCTCACACTTTTTATAAAACTATATACTCATATGAATCATAGAAGACGTGCTATACTATTTTTCTGCACTATTATACAGTAGAAATTCATTGTTGAGCACCACAATCTATCTCTTATAGCGAAATTATATCTGGTAGGCAGCTTATCCAAACTTACCCTCCACGTAATCTATCTCTTAGCCATATCTGTTCGGCAGCTTATCGAAACTTACTCTCCACGTCAATCATGATGTATCTCAATGCCATTTTTCCTTAACTAAAATAAGGTTATTTCTCGGATGATATTATAAACGAGATTATTTTCCATCAATATAAATAAAAATAAATTAGTTAATGTTGATAACATTTCTTTAATTGACCCTATTTTTTTTTTTCAAATATTATTACTGGTATTTATTCTCTGACATAAGTTTAAAACTATATTTTAATTGACGGTTATAAAAGTTTTCTCATAATGAATATTAGCTAAATTTTTTTTATCAAAGCGTATAATTTTTTATAACGAATATTAGCTAAATTTTTTTATCAAAGCGTATAATATTTTTTTTTCAATATTTACAGAAATTGTTTCTTATTTTATATGATTAAATTATTTAGAGATGATGTTTGTATTTAATATTTTTTATTTAATAGTATTAACAATATATTTAAACAAAAAATTAATATATAATAAATTTAAATTATCTTATTTAAAATAAAAAATAATTCAAATTCAATAGAAGTAATGCAAATGTGTTTAGTTAATATTAAAATAATCTGAATTATTTTAAAATAAAATAATTATAGTTGTAATACCTCATTAAACATGTCATGTAAGAATCCAATATTATTATCTTAATCATTAATATCGTAATTTAAAAGTTGTAGTAAAATTACAAATTTAATTCTAAAGAAAATTGAAGATTAAATGTTTATTTTAAAAAAATTATGAATCTACGTCTAAGTCAACACACATTTCAAGAATTAAAGATAAACAATGGATATTAATACTCTTATTATAACCAAAATATTTTAACCATTTTTTATCCTCAAGAGTGTGCTTGTGTTTTTAGTTGTATATTATTATAAATGTCCACCATTTTTTTTTTATCTTCAATATTTGTTAGTGATGAATATCATTTTCTAAACCTAAGTCACCATAATGGTGTAATTATAAACATCATTTTATTGTAAAATAAATAAATAAATAAATAAATAAGCATCATTTTCTTTCTTTAACACGTGTAATAACAGTATTAATATAGTACAGGGTATTATTCTTTCTGTCAGGTCTCTATTACTCTCTTTACTCATGTCTCAAGTTTCAGGAACCCCTTCCATTCTTACATTATCTTCTCACATTATAAAAAGTTATCACAACAAATTATTATTGACAAAATAACTAACTATATTCAAATAATAATATTTTAATAATTTTTTTTAGATAAGATGCTTATTAAAAGGTTTGTTAATAATAAAAGTATTGTATAACTTTTTAATTTTTAAAAGATTTTAATTTTTAAATAATTAAAATTCTAATTGTTAAAATGACAAATTCCTTGTGCAACTTTTAAGCATAAAAAAAATTAGAAATTATTATAGTGACCATTTTAAATCATTATTCTCTGCCAAAGATTGAAATTATTATAATGGTCATTTTAAATCATTATTCTCTGCCGAAGAGTAAGATTAAATGTTAAGACTTTAACAAAAGAGACTTTTGTTAAAAGAACTAAAATATATATTAGTTTATGGGGAGAGTGAAATTTCTTTAACATTATGGTGATTGCTATAAGTGTGTAGGTCTTTTTTTTAATACAATAATTTGACCTGAAGGAACATTCAAACTTATAATTAACCGTCCTCCATCCAAGTCTTTCAGCAGTTTTGTTATTAATTCATTACTATTTTCTTAAATTTTAGAATTTAAAAAAAAAATCAACAAAGTTTGAGAGAACTTAAAAAGTCACAATTCACAAAAACCTATCAGATCATAAGACCACTGTTTTAGATATGGTAATAGAGTAAAGAGCCATACTAGCTATTAAAGAAACTAACCATAAAGCTGAAGCATGTTTTATTCAACAGACACAGATAAACTTAAACATGTCTTATTCAACAGACATGTTTTTTTTACTTACATAAACATATTTCATTCAACATACATGTTTTTTTCTACATAAACATGTTTTATTCAACACACATGCTTTTCTTATAATAACACACAGAAACATATACACATGCAGACCACTTTAAGCAAACCCTAAGAACATAGGAAGCAAGTAGATTTTCCTGCATGCACCACCGCATGGAAGCAGGCTAATCATGCAGGTGGAGAAGGAGCAGAAAAACCAGGGATTGTTATTGGAGGTATAGGAGGAAATGGAATTGAAGGCCTTGGAAGTGGTAACCCTGGAATGGATGGTGATGGAAGAGGTAATCCTGGAATGGATGGTGATGGAAGAGGTAACCCTGGAATTGAAGGTGATGGAAGAGGTAATCCTGGAATAGATGGTGATGGAAGAGGAAAGGATGGACGTGGGAATGGAAATGGAAAAGGAGGAAGTGGAGGAAAGGGTGGCAATGGTAACCCTGGAATGAATGGTGATGGAAGAGGTAACCCTGGAGCAACAGATGGTGATGGAAATGGAACCGATGGACGTGGGCACGGGAGAGGAGAAATTGGAGGAAAGGGTGACAATGGTAACCCTGGATGGTGATGGAAGAGGTAACCCTGAAATGGATGGTGAAAGTGGTAACCCTGGAGCAGATGGTGATGGAAATAGAACCAATGGAGGTGGGAACGAAAGAGGAGGAAGTGGAGGAATCATGGGTGGAAAAAACTGGTTGGTATCATATTTTGCTTCTACTTTGGGATGATGCTCTTTATCTTCAAAGCTAATTACCACTTGTTGGTAGAATATTATTATTATAGAAACAAATCAAATCAATAGAATATAAGAGAATATCGATAAGAATATCAGAGAGATAATCAAGAGAGTATCAAAGAAACAAATCAATAGAATATCAAAGATAATCAAGGGAGTATCAGAGAATATCAGCAGAATATCAGAGAATATCAGTAGAATATCAGAGAATATCAAATGTATTTATTTAGAATAATTTCGATATTTAGTTTCCTAGAATTTTATATTAAGTGAGCTATTGTAAATAAAGGGACACACATTCAATAAAAAAACCTTCTTGCATGTTATCATATTCTTTGTTCTTTTTTGTTCATAGTTATCATATCCTTGTCCAACCTTTCTTAACCCTCGACACCATCGCAAGTTGGTATCAGAGCGATGTCAGATCCTGGAAACTTAAAAACCAACATCATTGTTTCATTACCCCTCACAGCCAAAAAACACCAAAAAACCAAAAATGTCTTTTTCAGATGATGAAATTGGAACAACATGAATCAAAACCAGAATAACTCCTCAACCATTACTGATGAGCTAACTTTGTAAATTGCAAATATGTTTCGTAATGGCCTAGGGATTCAACAAATACAATCCAATCTTGACAATTTTTCAATTGGTTTCAAATTAAACGGAGACAATTATCCATTGTGGGCAACACTCATGAAGAAAGCTATCGGTGGCAGAGGAAAGAAGAGTCATCTGACAGGTATACCTCCGGCACCAGAAGAGATAGAACCAGCATATGAAAAATGGGAACAGGCAGACCAAACTGTCTTCACTTGGATAATTCAGAATATTGAGATTAGTTTGATAAATAATGTTTCCCAATTTCCAACCGCCAATGTTTTATGGGAAGGATTGACTACTACCTATGGAAGCGGCACAGACCCGATGCAAATCTATGATTTACACCGAAAAGCAAACACACAGAAATAGGGAAAGGATACCTTAGAAGATTTCTGGAACAAATTACAAGCTATATGGATGACATTTGACAGAAAGCAACCGAACCCTATGAAATGCTCAGATGATATTGCAACCTTCAATAAAATCAAACAAGAACAGAGACTATATCAGTTCCTAACAGGGATAAATGAAAAATTTGAAGTCATCAGAAGAGATCTTTTGATGCAAGAGAAGACCCCTTCAGTAGAGTCTGCCTATGCTGCTGTCCGAAGGTAGGTGGCCCGACTCCAAATTCTAAAGCCTACCACCAGTAAAACACATCATTAGAGGAGGTCGAAATCAGCTTAATTGCAAGAAATAGACCACTGGAACATGGACAGGGATGAAGTCGTCCAGAAACTGCCGGGCGACATCCATCACAACGAGACAAGAAAGACAAAAGCCACCTCCACTGTACTCATTGTGGAATGAAGAAGCACACCAAGGAGACTTGCTTCAAAATTGTGGGTTATCCCGAATGGTGGGAAGATTTTAAACAAAAAAATTACAAGGTTGCCACCGTCGTGGGCATCCCGTAAACCACTAGTAACTGTAATGGTGACACCAGAAGAGAGGAAGAAGCAAAACCGCAAGTCGTTCATGGAAGAGCCACATTCACTCATAGAGGTAAAAGAAGAGAGGAGGATACCAACCCAGGAAAATATGATCAGTGGATTTTTGATTGTGGGGCAATTGACACCATGACCCATGATCCTTATGATTTTAGCAATCTCTCCACACCTGTTAAAACTAATATTGAGACAACCAATGGAGAATTAGTTGCGGTCCAAGGAGAGGGCTCAATTGTTTTTTCAAAAGAATTGAAATTAGAAAATTGTTTCAATGCTCCTGCACTATCATCAAAATTACTCTCTATAAGCCAAGTTACAAAGGAGTTGAATTGTGTGGTTCTCATGTTTCCTACTTTTTGCCTTTTACAGGACATTCTTACAAAGGAGATCATTGGGCGTGGTACTGAACGTGGAGGTCTTTACTACGTTGATGAGGTTGCTCACAAGGGACATGTCATGCTTGCTCACGGAACGGTTACAAGGCAACTCTGGTTATGACATAGATGTTTGGGTCATCCTTCATTTGGGTACCTTAAGATTTTATTTCCTAGTTTATTTACTAGTAACACTGAGTCCATCAAATGTGAAACTTGTATACGGGCAAAGAATCATAGAGTTACTTTTTCTCCCAACAATAATAGAGTCAATTCTGCTTTTTCATTAGTACATTCTGATGTGTGGGGTCCAGCTCCTAATTCCCATAATAATCAATTTCAGTATTTTTTGTTATTTGTGGACGATTTCTCTCACATGACGTGGGTATATTTTCTTAAACACAAATCTGAAGTACCCGATAAGTTCTATGTATTCTATCAAATGATTCACACTCAGTTTGGCAAGAAAATCCAAGTACTTAGATCAGATAATGGTGGAGAATTTGTTAACAAATCAATGTAAGAGTTTTTCAGAGAAAATGGTTTAATTCATCAAATTTCTTGTCCAAACACACCCCAACAGAATGGTGTAGCATAACAGAAAAATCGTAAGCTACTAGAGATGACTCGGGCCATGATTTTTGATGCACAGGTTCCAACACGGTTTTGGCCCGAAGCTGTTGCTACCTCGACCTATCTTTTGAACAGGTTACCCTCCCAGACCCTTAACCACAAAACACCCCTACAGATCCTAGCTACTCAGACTAATATCCCTCCTGTCCAAATATTATCACCACGAGTTTTTGGGTGCTATGTGTTCGTTCATATTCCCAAAGCTAACAGAACCAAATTTGATCCGTGTAATGAGAAATGTGTCTTTGTTGGATATGCTACACATCAAAAGGGGTATCGATGTTACAACCCAATCACTCACCGTGTATATGTAACTATGGATTGTGATTTTTTAGAATCAGAATATTTTTTTAGTAGCCAACTTGATGTTCAGGGGGAGAAAACTAGTGAACCACCAAGTTGGTTAAGTAACCTTAGTTGCCAAGAAACTGTTCCAAAAGAGCAAGTAGATGGAGCCAACAAGCATGTCTCTCCACGTAGGAGGGACCAACACAACCAATGAGGATCCTTCTGGGAATGTCCAACAAGAGGTAAGTGATCTTCACTCTACTGAGTTGTCTCCTGTTATGAATGAAGTCACTAATAATGACAGGTTAGCACCAGAACCAATGCCTTTCACACTTCCTATTGAGTTGTCTCCTGTTATGAATGAAGTCACTAACAGTGACAGGTTAGCACCAGAACCAGAGCCTTTCACACTTCAACCAAGAAGAAATAGAGGGGTACCACCTGATCGATATTCTCCAGAACATGTTTCTCGGAATGCCAGGTATCCTATGAAGATAACCAGAGAAGGAGTAACAAACATTGCAAGAGCTTTTCTTATTCCCAAAACCTTTCATGAAGCCAGTAATAAGGGGGAATGACAAGAAGATATGAAAACAAAGAATCTTATACAACATGACAAAACCAAACACGTTGAAGTGGACAGACACTCCATTAAGGAGAAGATTGAGGATAGCAGTATTGAGCTTCCATTTTAAAGTCAGAAGACCAGTTGGTAGACATTTTCACCAAAACTGTTACAGCAAAACATTTACCCGTGTCCTCAGCAAGCTAAGCATTGGTGATCTCACTGCTCACCTTGAGGGGGAGTGTTAGAATATTATTATTATGGAAACAAATCAAATCAATAGAATATCAGAGAATATTGTTGGTAAGAATATCAAAGAGATAATCAAGGGAGTATCAAAGAAACAAATCAATAGAATATCAAAGATAATTAAGGGAGTATCAGAGAATATCAGCAGAATATCAAAGAATATCAGTAGAATATCAGAGAATGTCAAATGTATTTATTTAGAATAATTTCTATATTTAGTTTCCTAGAATTTTATATTAAGTGAGCTATTGTAGACAAAGGGACACACATTCAATAAAAAAACATTCTTCCATGTTATCATATTCTTTGTTCTTTTTTGTTCATAATTATCATATCCTTGTCCAACCTTTCTTAACCCTCGATACCATCGCAAGACTTGTTTCTCATGAGGTGAAGTAGTAGTACTCTCAAGCTTCGTTGCAGTACTTGGAACAATTCCATTCTTCATCACTGCAACAAAACAGAACAAAAGCATAATATTAAAGGTCATTTTGAGAAGTAGCTTTGGTGAGTTGTGATGCAAGAGAACATGCATATATATAGAAGAATAGAGTACCATAATAAAATTAATATGTATAAATTATCAATTACTAGTTATTAATGAAAATATTATAGAAAACTATATTAAAGTGATAATGGAAAGTATGAAAGCAAGAAGAGTAGAATAAAAATTGAAAAATATATTATTCTGAACAATTTTGTATTTGAATAGTTTTATATGAACGTTACTTGAATATTTTATTTTATTTTTACTGATAAAAAATATATGAAAGTTTTTACTTTGTTGTATAAAATAATACTAAAAAATAAATATTGAACAAATGAAAGAAAGCATGAAAGTTATTTATAGTGACATTATAATCAACTTCATATACCTTGTAAGTGTAAGTGTTTTTAGAAGAGGATGATCTTATTATTTCTTGAATTGAGAACACCCTAATCTCTAATCAAATTCAAAATTATAATGGTGATTAGGAGTACTACAATGTTAAGAAATAGACATTAAATTAACATTAAATAGACATTAATTAGGGATAAGAAGAATTATGATGGCCTGTAGCATTTGATAGAAATGGATTGAATGACGGATTGTAAAGCCATCCAAGTAAGCCACATTGCAAAGTCTGTCTCCATGGAATTGTTGTAGGTAAAAGATAATTTTAATTTTTTAACTAATTTTATTATTTATTAAATTATAGTTTTTAAATATCAAGCATATTTATTTTGTTCAATGTCTGTTTTATAGAATATTAAAAAGTTCAATAATATGTAATAAGAATATAGTGTAATATTATTTTTCATTGGACGTAAAGGTAACTAATTTTTTTTTTTTATAATTAGGAGAAACTGTTTTTGTTTTTTTCAATATAATGGTTGTGTTTGATAAAAGTACTTGAGGAACAGTTTTTTTTTTTTCTTTTTTTCAACATAATGGTTGTATTTTTTAAGTCTAAGTGTTTTTGTGTTCTTACAAATGTCTACCGTTTTTGTTTTCTTTATCTTCAATATTTGATACTTATGAATATCATTTTTAAACCTGTCACTAAAATAGGTGTAATTATAAACATCATTTTTTATTAACAGGTGTAATAATAGTATCAATATAGTTATAAAATACAATTTTGATTGCCATCTTTCAAATCCCCACTTTAGTCTAAACCTTAAAATTAAGGTAATGATTATTATAATATATTTGGATAGATAATCTTTAGAGAATAATTAAATTTTATAAGAAATTTGAAATTTTTTATTAAAAAAATATGTCGATTGTATAATAAATTGAAATTCTAACAATTATGAATATAATTTAATTATTTAAAAGTAGATCATTATAAATTTTACTTGAGAAATAAGAATTTGAAAACTTTTATACTCTTTCGCTTTTTTAAATTGTCTTTTTTTCTTTATATTTTCTGTTCAGTTTAGTATGTAGTATAGGTTGAGATATTATTAATTTGATTTTAATTAAAATATAATTAGTTCAGTAGATATTATTAACATATAATATTGTTTTTCAGTGAATTGGGTTTGTTTTTATCATGATTACTTTTTTATCTATGATCACCCTATCTAAGGTGGAGGTTACTTAATAATGAGATTAAAGAGTTTTTATTAATGGTGTCTGGTGTGAGCAAAGTATTTTACACACAGGTTCACAGCACATGGGACATTAATTTGGATGGGGTTCATTTTAATAAAATTAATAAGTAGGACAATGACATGTTATCTAACTCCTTTAGAGAAGATGAAATACTTGAGGTAGTCAGAGATTGCGGTGGTTTTAAAAGCTTCATATTTGACGGATTTAATTTCAATTTCATTAAAAATTACTCAGATGGGTTAGGAGTGGACCTTAATAAAAACTTTATAGTGGTTTTATGTAATAGGATATATATCCAGGATATATGTAATGTCTCTTTTGTCATACTTATTCTTAAATCCTAAATGTGTAAATCCTTTTAAGTTAGGAGACTTTAGACTTATCTATTTGGTGGGGTGTGTCTATAATATTATTATTATTATTATTATTATTATTGTTATTATTATTAATCAATCAGATAATGACATTTGTAGTTGGGTTAGAAAGGATGAAATACTTGAGACAGTTAGAGATTGTGGTGGTTCTAAAATTTCAAATCATATCTGACTTGTATTTGTATTGACAAGAATTAGAGAAGAAGTAATATAAATGTATTTAGTTACTAAAACAATCTTAACTTTAAAATAAAATAATAATAATAATAATAATAATAATAATTATTATTATTATTATTATTATTATAGTAATACATCACTAAAAATATGTCTCACAATTTTGAAGATTAAATGTTCATTTTAAAATAAAATTACAAATCTACATTAAGTCACACAAGAATACTGGTTTTCAAGGATTACAGATGAACAATTGATATTAATATTCTGATTATAAACTCAAATATTTTAACCATTTTTAAAGCCTCAAGAAAGTGCTCTTGTGTTCTTAGTTGTATCTTATTACAAATGTTCACAGTTTTTTTTTTTTTTTTTTTTTTTCTTTTCTTTATCCTCGATATTTGATATTCACGAATATCATCTTTTAAGCCTAAGTTACTAAAATGGGTGTAATTATAAACATCATTTTCTTTTACCACTGTGTAAGAAAAGCATAAATACAGTGCAGGGGTGTTATTCATTCTTCTCAGACTCGATTACTCTCTTTACTCCTGTTTCAGTTGTGTCTCAAGTTTCTAAAAAAAATATCGGTTCTAAAATAAATAACTCTGTTCAAATAATAATGTTTTAATAATTTTATTTAGATAAAATGCTTATTAATATAATAAAAGTATTGTATAGAAATACTACATTATTTTTATCTCTTTCTATCATTTTCTGCAATCTCATCCAAATAAGTTATAAATTACAATTTTGACTGTCATTTAAAAAAATATATATTTAGTTAACAACTTTCAAATCTCCTACTTTAATCTAAATGTTAAAATAAAGTAACGATCATTACAGTGTATTTGGATAAATAGTTCTAGAGAATAATTAATTTTTATATGAAATTTGAAATGTTTTGTAAGAAAGTATGTCAGATTGTATAATAAATTGAAATTCTAAGAATTATGGAAATAATTTAATTATTTAAAAGTAGATAATTGTAAATTTTGCTTGACAAATAAAAATTTGAAAACTTTTATATTTTTTTTAAATTATATCTTTTTTTATATTTTCTGTTCAGTTTAGTATTTAGTATAGGTTGAGATATTATTAATTTGATTTAATTACAATGTAATTAGTTTAGTAAAGCTCGAACGGACATTATTAACATAACATTGTTTTTCCGCTTATTTTTAGTAAGATTTTTTTTTAATGTTCTTTCTCACCATTAAGATTTTATTTCATAATACAAAAAATATATTTTGTTGATATTATAGATTATTTTTAATTTAATGTAAAGTGTTTATTTCTTTAATTAACATCAATTCAGAATGTTTTTTTTTAACAGAAAAAAATAAAATCAATGAAAATATTTAATGGATGTTCTAACCCTTTACAAAAATTCATCACTCTTATGAGAGTGACTTTGCTATGTATCAAGCTACACAAAAGGTAATCATAATCCTATGCACCACCATCTCCTTTATAAAAGTACAAATATATTTGTCAAACATACTAACAACACTACAAGTAGAAATCCATTACTCTTAATCGTACTAGAACTTTGATTCTGCCTCTTGTTCCATAGTAGTAGTACCCTTCTTCTAACTACTCATAATTTGGTTGATATGGAATGTGGAGTATGGATTGATGGTGTCAAACTGAACCTTAGGCTAAGGAGCAAATCAATATGAAAGCATATGGAAGTGGTCCAAATAAGAGGAATAGAGGAATTGTACAAGTCAACAATTCATGCAAATGATGCGGAAAATGAACTTGATGTTGTATTAACTAGGTAAAGTCTCTTCAAAGTGTTTTCAAAGCAGATTAGGGACATAAAGTATCTTGTATTTCAAATCTGGAAAATATGTTAAAAATTGACATTACTATATTTGATTATTAAGGTAAATGTAGTTCCTTATTTGGGAGATTTTGAGAAGATGAAAGGGATTTTGTATTAAAGGTAACAAGGTGAATGTATTAAAAGTAACAAAGTGAATGTTTGGATTAAAGGTAGGTTAGTGTTGGGTTTTGTTAAATTTGTGTTTGAAATAGGGTTAGGATATTCTTTAAGTATTTTTATTTATTTTATTCATAGTTGTTAGAAAAAATAAAGGAGATTATTTTATATCAATATAAATAAAAATAAATTAATTAATGTTGATAACATTTTTTTTAATTGACCTTATTCTTTTTCAAATATTATTACTAGTATTTATTATCTGACATAGGTTTAAAACTATATTTTAATTGACGTTTATAAAAGTTTTCTCCTAATGAATATTAGCTAAATTTTTTTATCAAATCCTATAATAATTTTATCTTTATTATCTTCAATGTTTAATAGTCATGAATATCATCTTTTAGACCTAAGTCACCATAATGGTATAATTATAAACATCATTTTTTATGATGGTCTAATTATAACCATCATTTTCTTGTTAAAAATAAATAAATAAATAAGCATCATTTTCTCTATTAACACGTGTAATAACAGTATTAATACAGTGCAGTGTACTATTCTTTCTGTCGATCTCTATTACTCTCTTTACTTGTTGCAAGTTTCAGAAACATAAACCCCTTCCGTTCTCATATTATAAAAAGTTATCACAACAAATTATTATTAACAAAATAATTATATTCAAATAATAATATTTTAATAATTTTATTTCGATAAGATGCTTCTTAAAAGGTTTGTTAATAATAAAAGTATTGTATAGCTTTTTAATTTTTAAGTTTTAAATAATTAAAATACTAATTGTTAAAATGACAAATTTCTTGTGCAACTTTTAAGCATGAACCAATTAAAAATTATTATTGTGACCATTTTAAATCATTATTCTCTGTCAAAGAATAAGATTAAATGTTAAGACTTTAACAAAAGAGACTTTTGTTAAAAGAACTAAAATATACATTAGTTTTTGGAGAGAGTGAAATTTCTTCAACATTATGGTGATTGCTATGAGTGTGTAGGTCTTTTTGTTTAATGCAATAATTTGACCTGAAGGAACATTCAAACTTATAGTTAACCCTCCTCCATCCAAGTCTTACAGCAGTTTTGTTATTATAATTCATTGCTATTTTCTTAAATTTTAGAATTTAAAAAAAATCAACAAAGTTTGAGAGAACTTAAAAAATCACAATTAACAAAAACCTAACAGATCATAAGACTACTTTTTATATGGTAATAGAGAGTAAAGAACCATAATAGTTATTGTTAAAGAAACTAACCATAACACAAACTGAAACATGTTTTATTCAACAAACATACATAAACTTAAACATGTCTTAATAGACATGTGTTTTTTCTTACATAAACATATTTTATTCAACATGTTTTTTCTACATAAACATGTTTTATTCAACAAACATGCTTTTCTTATAATAATACACATAAACTGAAACACTTACACATGCAAACCACTTTAAGCAAACCCTAAGAAGATACGAAGCAAGTAGATTTTCCTGCATGCACCATCACATGAAAGCAGGCTAATCATGTAGGTGGAGAAGGAGCAGAAAAACCAGGGATTGTTATAGGAGGAAATGGAATTGAAGGCCTTGGAAGTAGTAACCCTGGAATGGATGGTGATGGAAGAGGTAACCCTGGAATGGATGGTGATGGAAGAGGTAATCCTGGAATTGAAGGTGATGGAAGAGGTAACCCTGGAATGGATGGTGATGGAAGAGGTAACCCTGGAATAGACGGTGATGGAAGTGGAAATGATGGACGTGGGAATGGAAATGGAAAAGGAGGAAGTGGAGGAAAGGGTGGCAATGGTAACCCTGGAATGGATGGTGGTGGAAGTGGTAATCCTGTAACAGATGGTGATGGAAGTGGAAACGATGGACGTGGGAATGGAAGAGGAGGAAGTGGAGGAATCATGGGTAGAAAAAGCTGGTTGGTATCATATTTTGCTTCTACTTTGGGATGATGCTCTTTATCTTCAAAGCTAATTACCACTTGTTTCTCATCAGGTGAAGTAGTAGTACCCTCAAGCTTCGTTGCAGTACTTGGAACAACTTCATTCTTCATCACTGCAACAAAACAGAACAAAAGCATTACATTAAAGGCCATTTTGAAGAGTGGCTTTGGTGAGTTGTGTTGCTACAGAACATGTATATATATACAATAACAAAGTACTATAGATAATAAAATTGTGACTTTAAAAACACTTAATTGTTTTTAGGGTTTGAAATAGTCCCCCGACTTTGTATTTAAATATTTAACCAATTTAATACATAAAGTATATTTTAATTGAAAAGACAATATAAAGAAATATACTCTATCAATTACTAGTCATTGTAAAAATATAGAAAACTATATTAAAGTAATAAAGGAAAGTATAGAAGTCGGAATAAGGAGTAGATAGTAGAAGAGGGAGTGAAGAGTATATAGAGACTGAAAACTGTACAATTTTGAACAATTTTGTATAACATTTAGAATAGTTTTTAAATATTTTATTTTAGTACTTTTATTTTTGTTGATAAAAACAAAGTATGAAAGTTTTTATTTGTTGTATAAAATAATATTAGTAAATAAATATTGAATAAATAAAGAAAAGTATGAAAATCATTTAGTGACTCAACAATACACAAATCATTTATTGAATTTGAATTTCATAATAGTGTAAGTGTTTTTATGAAAATGATGCTCATAGTTTCGGAAGAGCCCAAAGATCTTATCAAGGAGTTATGAAAGCTTGAATTCACAAAACTTGTTGTCGTCCTTCTTGTTGAATATATATATATAGCAA
>Ga0209489_107264_pt1 | contig 16726 bp, 10 predicted proteins | sample SiratrowhiteBW_FD_187527 | JGI IMG/M metagenome (GOLD analysis project Ga0209489, IMG submission 187527) | Root nodule microbial communities of legume samples collected from California, USA - Siratro white BW (SPAdes) (version 2) | ecosystem: Host-associated > Plants > Roots > Nodule | place... | reverse complement strand
AAAAAAAAAAAAAAAAAACCAAAAGATGCTGCTTCTTACCCTACTGAATAGAGATGCGTGATTACCGTGCCAAGGGCAAAGCTGCACTGGTTGTGACCTTGGCGCGCCTCACTTTCCTGTTTCGCTTTTCTAACCAACTTTTCATATTTCAATACGAAAGGTAAGAGCTTCCTCAACTCTATTGCCACTTCCTTTGGTTGGTTTCTTTTTCTCATGTTTATACGACCCTTCAGGTATTTACTTGCTTCGTTAATTAAGTTCCCATTTTCAATCTTCCATCATCTGGGTTTTTCTTAATTCATATAATTTTAGGTAAACATATTGTCAATTACTCTTACCTGAAGATGGAAAGTTCATGCATGGTGTGGTGGTTCTCAGTGTTTGTAGATATTTAATTTTCTTTTTAGAGCTTGTATCATATAGGGATTAAATCAAACCTTAGGCCCTAAGTTCGTTACAGCTGCAGATATTGCAACATGTTCAATAAAGGAATAATCACCATATTCAGCTAAATAGCTGTTTCAAAGCTCTTCAACTAGTTACTTTCTGAAGTATTTTGGCTATTTGAGCTAGTTAGATAGGTACGTGAACTAGAAAGTACCTGAGACATGTGTTTGACAGAAGGGGCAGTGCTTTCGACTAACCTGAGGTGCCGAATCCTACTGTCATGTTTGATGTTAAGATCACACCATTAGATATAAAACCAGAAAGTGTTTGATTGTTCAGCTTATTAGCTTTTGGGATATTTCCCTTTGCATTGCCTTGTTGGTCCATTACTTTAGGATTATCTGTGTGCTGGATTTATTATCATAGCTCCTGATGAACTCATTTTGTTATATGATGTTTTCAGCTCTGGCATTACATACTTATTAGACACTTAGACTGTTTTAGTCAAAGTGAAATGTGTTTTATTCATTAACATGTCAGTTATTTGGCTTAATTATAGTGTTTGATGTTGTGGAATGCATGCTAAATGTTATATATTTTTTTGTTAATTTGGATTCTTGTGACTATAACCTTGTGTTTTTAATGCTTATATTTGCTGTTATTAGCTATGGTTTTTTTAAGGTGGCTTCTCTTTCACTTTTTGTATCTGCTGTAGTTTGGCTAACACCTCATTTTTTTCTTGAGGTTACTTAGAGAAGCCATTGCCGTATTTAAATGCTTTGTAAATATTATGATGATTGGTTTTAGGCATTTAAAGCTTAGAAGAAAAATCAGGCTTTATAAGTAGTTTATTCTGTATTATTGGATGTTTGTAATGTGACGTACTAGTGCTCCTCAAAACTTAAGTCCCTTGTTATTGGATCTGTTTGGTAATTTGATTTGGGACCTATTTGATTGGTTATGTGATGTGTAAACATAAAAAATTAAAGAGTGTTAGTTAGTTAGTCCTACTTTTAGTTAATAGTTGTTCGATATCTGCCAATTATAATACAAGACTCTCTGTATTTTAGACATACTGAATGTAGACTAAGACTGAATGATAATAATAGAAGGGCACTACAGAATTCTTTGATATTTGTGTTTCTCTCTTTTTTTTCCCCTCAATATCTCTATTTTGTTTTCTTCTCTCTTCCCCGATTTCTTGTTTTGTATTTCTATTTCTTTCTCTTTCCCCTCTAAATTATTATTTTAATTTGTGGTTGGAGACCAATTATGTGTTTTGGCTAGTAACTCTAATTCTTGGGTTAGAAAGTAGCTGTTAGAACATAAAACTTTATCTTTTACTCACTTGTGTATAGGAAGGGACTGTGTCTTGTTGGATCGAGCACCTACTACTAGGCCAAAAGGTACAGTTGGTGGTTAGGGCACAATTCTTTTTACTTAAGAGCATACAACCCATGTGTCTCTATTGTGACTTAGCTCACATGACCTAAATCATGGGACAATTGATGCACTCTTCAACATGTTTGTGTGTGGAAATCGGAGCATTTAATGTTTATTATCTCTCCAAGTAGTTCAGTTAATGTTGGCATAGACAAGGTTGTCAAACTTGAGAGTTTACATAATTCATGGGAGCTTCATAATTTTGGATCGTAAACTTGAATATTAAACTCGTAAGAGTTTAAATCTTATAAAAAAATATTAAAATACCTACAAATAACATAATTTAATATTATATGATTAAATAATTTTTTATATTTTTTACTGTAATATTATTATTATTATCAATAAGAGGGAGGCCTAATAGTCCAACATAGTAAGGGAGTATAAATGAAAAAGCTAAAACGCTAATATGTTGTAGTGTCGGCCCTAAAACTGGAGCAAAGAAAGGAAATGGGAGTAGTGAGATGGCAAAGTGTGGAGGAGAATAAAAAACACAAACTAGAGAGGAGTGAATAAGACACCAAGAGAGATCTGTTGGTTGGTGCGACAGGAAAACACTTCTACACCCTAAACAAAGAGAAACTTGCATGAGAGAACTAGTGAACAAAGAAATTGTTCAGTAGCTTCTTTTTGCATATATTGTGACCTAGAAACAAACAAATCTAGTGTTGTTGTTGGCTAATTTCTAATGTCCAACCAAGCTCGTTGAATTGCCTCTAAACTCGTGATTTTACACGAGTTTAATTGAGTTTTTGTCGAGTTCACACGAGCCTACTAAAAAATGATTCTACCTGCAAGTTACCCAAGTTGAAAGGTGTGGGAACGTAAACTTGGATGAGTTTACGAGTTGACTCGCGATTTTGATAACCATGGGCATAGATCAATGTACCCTAGGCTATCTCCATTGCAAGGGTTATTGCATTAAGTCTTAATTTACATTTTGTGGGTCTCACTATGTCACATTATATTTAAGGCAAGGGTTTTATAAGAGCCTGCTTGAATAATATTTTTTTTTCTGAACTTGTTGGGAGAAGAGTTGTTTTTAAGATAAAAAGTAATCTTTTATTCTTATAACCTAGGGTCTTATTTAAGACTTAAGATTTTATATTTTGTCATATCAGCTCATTCCAGTGGGGTAGTTTTATAAGATCCAGGTTTTAAACTTATGACCCTGGATATAACTCCTCTAGTGGAGATGCCTTTAGGAAGCTATGATCATTTAAGTGTTTTCTTGAAAATGTTAGTTATTATATATTATCTTTCTAATTCCTTTTGTTATAAATAAATCAATTTGTTGAGTGGAAAAGACACACACTTATAAGAAAATATTTCTTCTCAATTTTTCTCACATGGTATTAGAGCTCTCAATTGAAGGAGGGTTTTGCTTCCACAAAAGAATTGTTCATCAACAAGTTAGATGGGGCTCTTAAAGTTGTCAGAATTTTCCGACAAATGATCAAAATTTTCTAGTGACTTATTCAAAAACTTTTTCGGAGAATTTTCGATGAATTTTTTGTCCTTTTGCTAGTGACTGTTAGATTTTTTTGATAAGTTTCCCCATAACCATCCAATATTTTGTTTAGGGTTTTCTACTCCCATGTTTTTATTTGGTTAAAAGCATGAAAAATTATGGTACTTATACATTGGTGTATTAAGGTATGCTTTCATTTGAATTTAATGTCTCAGAAACACCTTTCCCATCTTTGTGGATACTTGATTCCGGAGCCACATACCATATGACTCCCTCATCCACAATCTTTTGAACATATTCTCCTTCACCGAGCAATAAAAATTTGCCACTTCAGATGGCATTCTTGTGACTATAGCTAGCACTGGAAATATTAAAATAAATTCTTTTATAACCTTAAAAGATGTTTTTCATGTCCCAAAGTGGTTGAAATTCGAAAGATCTGATCGTCTTCTAATGATGCAAGTATGTCTACTATTATGATGAAACCGTCTCATCTAGCTGAGTAAAGTGCGTGTGATATAGTCTTTTCTACTACTAAGGATTGTTTTGTCTAATAAAGTGCCCAAGACTCAAGTTTCTTGATAAACTAGTTGTGTCTACTGTAGAGCATACAATTCGTTGTGTCTTGAGTGAAGCACGAAATACATGTTCCATATAGATTTTGTTACGTGATACGTGGAATGATTCACTGGTTTGTTACTACTAAGTTGTATAGATATGCACCTTTTGAAAAGCATGATGTAACCTATAATTTGACTGAAAATCTTAGAGTTGTTGAGCAAGCATCACTATATAAAAAGAGTATTTATTGAGTTGTAATCTATGCTAAGTTCTATCTACAACTCGTATGAGGAAAACTCGTTCTTAATGAAGTTTGCCATGGATATAGGTTCGAGTTAATTAACACTCTAAATCGAACTATGTTAAATTCTCGTATGTTTGATTAACTTCCTTCTTGATCCTTTACAATTTTTGTTCTCATTTGTTTTATGGTGTTTGCGTGGTAGATGTTTTTGTGTTTTCTAGCGAACCTATTTGGTGAATTCCACAACATTATCAAAAGTTGTTTCCCTAGCAAAACATACAAAGACCTATCTTGTATTGTGTTTTTTTTAGTAGGCCAATTAAATGTGTTAGAGAAGGGAATGACCTTTACTATCTTGAGGATCCTTGCTTGTCTAGCACAAAAAATCCACCTGTTTGTCTCTCACTCATTTAAGAGTATATATTGTTGTAAAAGGAAAATAATATAGTATTCAACAAGATGTTTATGGGCCTAATATATTATCTTATCGTTAATGTATTGTATGAAATTATGTTTTTGATAGTTGTGAAACTGATATTATGGATGAATGTGTATTTTTGGTTAATTATTTTTAAGAACTAGACTCTTAGAAATCGAGTTTACCGATATCTCACGATTCTGCATAGACTCTCAAGTTTGATAGCCTTGGTCGGAGGTCTAAAAATATTAGATGGGGTGTCACTAGAAGCACAGGGCACAAATGTAGTAATTTGAACAACAATTGCAAACTAAGTGAGGCGGCCATGCATTACAGAACATAAATCAATTGTATGATCGAGCTTGTGGCAATGGTCACCCTTGGGACAATCTCTACTCGGTTTGTGAGACCTTCATAATAATCAAATTGAGATATCAAAGTTGAGGAATCACTAGGAGCGATGGATGAAGGTATGTGTCAATGGCTACCCAGCCTAACACGCAATAAATGGACCAAGCAGAGTTTAGTGGGGTACAATAAGAGAACCCAAAATTTAATCATAATTGACGAATACTTGTCAAGAAACCCATAGAAGGCCATCGACATAAAGAGCGTTTAGCATTGCTAGTGTGGTTAGGTAGGAGTGGCACTAGTTCGTTGAAGTCATGTAGGAGACCATGAATTTTGCCTAAGTACTCAATCGTGGAGTCATCAATACATCTAAGAGTGATGATACTCAGTAGATTTGACAAACACCATAAAGGCGTTGAGTATCAATATTGTATAGCAATCAGGCTAGTTCCCAAACCCCAACACATATCTCATGGGCACGGAATATTTGTTTTAGGGAAGGATGAAGAGTCAATTTTAGCAAACTACAAACTTTGGCATGAACATTGGACCAACGAGAGCGGTCTTTTTCGTCAATGTAGGTCATTGTTAGGGTAAGATGGTCAACATAATGTTGCCCCTTGAGCCAAAGTTTGATGTCATAATTGTTGCCATCTAACTTGTCAAAGGCGTGTGGGACACTACCATAGTTAGCAAAAATAGCAGATTTAGATCAACTAGTAGCCAGAGTTTCCATGGACAAGTGGAGGAGAGAGAAGAACTAGAGTTGGGAGAGAGAAAAATACGTCCACAATAGGGAGGGAAGGCAAAATGATCTCTTATCATAACGGGACCGAATCGGGAAAGAGGACATTTGATGTCCATGGTCATTGTCACAAAACCGGCTAGATGTGACACCACACACTATGGTCGTTAGTGGGTAAAGGAGAGTTGTGCGAGAGAAAGGGAGGTGCATGAGGACGCATTAGAGCTCTGTTCGGCATGAGATCAGCAATGTTGTGTTTGTCTTGGTAGCCGACGATGGTGGTGGGGTCATCGATCGAAAATGGTGTTGGCTACGACAACAAATGGCAGTGGTGACAATAGAGGAAAGGAGATAAAATATCTAAAAAGAAAAAGATATAACGAAAAGGGTAATTGAAAATCGAAATAAGACATGATTTTTGGAAAAATTGGCACCAATAAATGGTGAGTTCATGGGGAAGACACGATTTGAATGGTTAGGTTCTAGATACCATGAAGAGAGAAATGGTATACATTTATGTAATATAATCCTCTTGTATATCAATTATCACAATTGAGGAACATATATACATACAAAGCATTACAAAGGGATGGGCCTAAGCCCATATACAAAATGTATCTAATGAAAGCTATGGATACAAAAATTGAGGCATTAGAGAAGAACAAAACATGGAAGTTGGCTTCTTTGTCAAAAAGGAAAGAAGCCAATTGGATGTAAGTGGATGTATCCAGGGAAGTATACAAAAATGGATTGATTAAGAGATACAAAGTGAGATTGGATGCTAAGTTTTACTCAAACTCCCGAGAGTTTTTATCTCAAACTCCTTTGCTAGTTGTTGACTGAAAAGCTTTTGTTCCTTCCAATCATTACCAATGACAATGTCATCTACATATATTAACAAGAGAGTTACGCCTTTGAATATGACTGTTTGATGAGTAAAGTGTGATCCTCTTGGCTCTGTTTGTATCTTAAAGTTGTCATGGACTTAGTAAATATCTCAAACCATGTTCGAGGAAATTGTTTTAACCCGTATAAAGCTTATGTTAACCTGCTAACTGAATTGGAAGCAACTTCATAATTTGGTGGGACCTTCATATAGATTTCTTCCTCAAGCTCCCCATGCATGAAAGGATTCTTCATCTTTGCATTTGGAGCAAAGTTCTCAATTAATGTTAGCATAGATCAATGTAACTTTGGAGGTTATGATGTTTGAATTCTTCTTTTGAAAATTGTAGTTATTATTTATTATCTTTGTAATCACTCATCATAAATAAATAAATCTATTGAATAGAAAAGACACTCAAAAGCATTTAGAAAATTTCCTCTCATTTTCGGACACTAAGAAATCGGTGGAAGTAATAGCCAATGGTGACAAACATTTGTGCTAGGATTGGTTTCCTTGTTTCTAGTTTAATGACTTTCTATTTTTTGAGAACTCAAAAGAGGGAGGGTTGGGAAAATCACTAGTGAAACATGTTGCTTAGATATGCATAAATACTATTAATCTCAATTAAGAAGGGATTTAACTTTAATAATATAAATACTATGAATCTCAATTAAGAAGGGATTTAACTTTAATAATAATACAACTGTAACTATGCGGAATACTACTATCTTGGTTTGATAACTATAGGAGATCCCTCATTAACTTGAAGTACGGCCAAATTATAATATAAATGAATTCAAACCTCAACTTGTAAGCCAATTTATAGGATTGAGTTAGTTCTATATCCCTTTTTTAAGATAGTATCAAAGTCAATCTTAGCAAAGGTTGTTGAACTTATTGTACCACTTGCCTATAAATATCTACTCTCTCGCTTAAGATGTTTAGTTCTTAGTGTAAGGATTGTGATGAAAATCCTACATTGACTAAAGATATAACCAAATTATGATATGTAAACAGGTGTCACTGTACTAAACAATTTCTTCTTTGTACTTTAAGTTATTCTTAAGAAAATGGAATTTGAGTATAACTCAACCTTATAAAATTAACTTATAAGGTGAAGTTTGCACTCACTTTTATATTGTAATTTGACCTTATCTCTAGTTGATGTGGGTTCTTCAACACACTCTCTTATGTCTAGGATTGGACATCTCGGGACTAAGGGGGAACTCGATAGTGACATCTTTCTAGGATAAGTTTTGAATAATTCTGATACCATTTTATGAAATGAGTTTAAGCCTAACTCAATTCTATAAAACCGACTTATAAGATGAGGTTATATATTGATCTTATCTCTAGTTGATAGGAATCTCTAACAGTCATAAAGTTTCTCAAAACCGTTACATTTGTAGGAGAACGAATGGTGGGTTTATCGCTGGGAGAAAAGCATTTTATCCAGGGTGGCATTGCTCAAGATCTTCGTTGTGATGGTAGAAAAAGATTGACATATCGACCAATCTCTGTTGAAACTGGAGTGATTCCCCAGGTAATGCTTTAATTAGTTGGCATTTGGCAGGGTATTCTGATGTGCATTAAATAATTTTATATCTGTGCATTTGATAAACTAATTGCCTGGCAGGCAAATGGTTCAGCAAGAATCAGAATGGGTGCTACAGATGTCATTGCCAGTGTTAAGGTTGGTTAAAAATTAAATGTTCGGATTGATATTGTATTTCTTGACTTGTAAGTAGTAATACTATTATGTTTGATACTATAAACGATTTGTTTAAATACATAATTGGTTATTTTACTAAACTTTATATATTGGCTACACGAGTACAGGCTGAACTTGGAAGGCCAAGCTTATTTCTACCTGACAAAGGAAAAGTCTCTATACATATTGATTGCAGTTCAACTGCAGAGCCTGCTTTTGAGGTTGCATATTCTATTGCTGTTTTCCTTCTCTTTATTTGGTGAAGTCATCCATGTATTATGGTTTTCTTCATGTTATTGATCTTAAAGTACCATGAAAATTGATAGCAAAACAAGTAAATCCTTGAAAGCTTTAGTTAAACAGTGCATTAGATTAATAAGCTTTAGATTTTCACCGATAATAGTGTTTTCACTGTTTGTTATTATTGCTTTTCTATTAATCATTTTTGTTCTGTAAATGCTTTTTAGTGCTTGAAATAACTGTTTTTTTTTGGTACTCCATATCTATGGCGTGTATATAGGGTAGAGGGGGTGATGAGTTAGCGGCAGAACTGACAAATGCTCTTCAACACTGTCTTTTGGGTGGTAAAAGTGGAGCAGGTCTATTTTCCCCTAGAGTGATTATGCTTACTAACATATACTTTCCTTTCCATGTTCTTGCCGCTTTTTAGTATAGCTGCTGAGCTCTTGACTCTTGTTTTTCCCCTTTCAGGTGCCGGAATTGACCTCTCGTCCCTTATTATTGTCGAAGGAAAAATTTGTTGGGATCTTTACATTGATGGGCTTGTTGTTAGTTCAGATGGAAATTTGCTGGATGCTCTAGGTGCTGCCATTAAGGTAAAACATGAATAGATTACTAGAAATGCTTGAAAAGATGATCATGATGGATTTCTAGCTAAACTAATTAGCATTTCAGAGATCATCCTCTAATTACGATGTCAATGTTCACCGATGTTTAGTCTTAAGTTTTCTTGTTCCCTTATCATAACTTAGCAATTGATGTTACAGACATGATATTGACTTTGGGGTGTTTAACCTTCTTATCATAGCAGTTGTTAAAAATGTTTTGCCCAAAACTTTTTTCTATTGGTTTCATTAATCTACTATAGAAAACATCTTAGCAGTCTGTTTTCTTTATTCTTTATAATAATACCCCTAACAAATTTGCGATCAATTTCATGACGGTTTTCCAGATGGATTTCCTTACCAAGATGTTGATAAAGCAAACCTATTTTCAGAATTAACTGGAAAAGCCCCAATGCAGCTAACATCTATTATTCATTTAGGCTGCTTTGAGTAATACGGGCATTCCAAGAGTCCAAGTTGCTGCTGGAACGTCAAATGATGAGCAACCAGAAGTTGACGTAAGTGACGAGGAGTTTCTGCAGTTTGACACTTCTGGAGTCCCTGTCATTGTTACACTGACTAAGGTAAGATACAAGTGCCATCCTGTCTTCCCTAATTAGAGGTGACAAATTGGGCAATCAGTCCTAATCTGGTTGCTGACCATAGTAGGCCAAACAAAACAAAGACCTGAATTCAATTCAAATGTCTTAAATGAAGCTCAAAAAAGGTTAAAGCCCCTTTTTTCAAGTTTTTGGCGGCTTTTTGCAAAGTTAAGCCCTAAGCGCCAGAATTAATTCAGGTTGAAAAGACTTGTGTCTAATTCTGACTCAAAATTTGAAACCAACTTTGTAATTCATTAGGTAGGTTTGGGCCGGTTAGCTGAACACATTTTTCCACTACTTAACTTAGATTGATCATATTTATGATAAGTTCATACCATCTTTGCTTTCTAGGTTGGGAGGCACTATATTGTGGATGCAACATCAGAAGAGGAATCACAAATGAGCTCTGCTGTTTCAATCTCAGTTAATAGGCAAGGTTACATCTGTGGTATAACCAAACGTGGAGGTGTAGGGCTGGATCCAAGCGTCATTCTTGATATGATATCTGTGGCTAAGCATGTAAGCGAGGAAGTAATAAGCAAATTGGATTCAGAAATAGCTTCTGCAGAAGCTGAAGAGGAGTCATGACACACAAGAACTAAGTGATAACTAGGGTGTACCGTATAATTCAATTATCTTAGACAAAATTTGGTAACTTGGTAACTGAGTAGTGGTCGGGACTTTGAGATGGTTGTTTGATGTCATGCAAAGTTTTTAAGTTGCAGTGACAGTTGCATTGTGACATTAATGACTGACATGGTTGGCTGTATTTGACTCAAGTTTGAACAGCAAGGTGATGCATTTGCAATAGGCACCAACGGAGTTGTAAATGAGAATACTAGTGATATGGATCAAGATTTAAATCTTGGTACCTTTTGCTATCATACTTTAGCTTACATGTAATTTTAGTTTCTTTAGTTCTAAGTTGTTGTGTATTGGATTTAGAGGTGTCAAAATGAATTTGACTCCATATAAAATTCCGTTAGACAAGTTGGACTTAAGTTAGAAATTGAAGTGTTTTTTTTATTGTTTGTTTTGCGTGTTGTACATTTAGTTCAAAATGGTATTTTGGATTACAAACGTTTGTTCGGAATACACATTTCTTTCACTTAACACGTCTAATAGGAGGTGTAAGCGTACATGGGCATTCAACTCTTTTCAAATGAAATGTTCTAAGTCATAATAATTGATTTTTTTTATTAATGAAACTTTATAAGGGGGCTTAAAATCTTCTAGGAAAGCTAAAACAAACGAGATCAACTCTTAAAAGCATTCATTAACCACAAAAGAGTAAGGAACATAAAAAATGTATGCAAAGAAAAAGGAATATTTCATCCTAATTTTGCTAAAATAAGAAGAGAAAAATGAAATATTTTTTTCATAAATTAATGCCAAATTAGTTCATATATATAAATTAAAAGTAAAATTTTAGAAAAATACTATTAAGATGTTCGTCCAAACAAGATAAAATAATCGTCGCTCTATTTGCTTGACATTAATGCAAATCACCATGCCATGCATATGTGAGAGTTGAAATTTAAAACTTGCATTCTCCTTGGATCGAAATGTTCTAATCAAATATCCTTTTGAAATCTAAGAACCAAACTCCTTTGATCCTAGTCTCTATTTGGCATAAACAGTATATCAGCATAAATAAATACAGTGTAAATATATCTTGTGATCCCATTATTCTTTAATATATGTTTGAACAAATTTCTATAGAAGGATTTTTAAGGTTATTTCCATTTAAAAAGTTATTAGATAAGTTTTTAACTTTTTGGATTTTATTAAGCCACAATCATTTTTCTTTTTAAATTTGATTGTAACTTTTGTTTGAGTGGAAGAGTATTAAAAGTAATTGGAGAAACAACATTCAACAATAAAAATTACCAAGGTATGCAGTCAAAATAATTTCTTCAAACTTGCAAGAACATGTGAGAAACAACAATAAAAGAAAATACGAGAAAACCTTCTCAATGTGAGAAGTAAAAATTCAAGAACACAAGTCAATCAATCAAGCTCTACCAGATCAAATACACAAACAAATACTTACAACCAGTCGATACATCAAAGCAATAACATTTTCAAAATTTGAGAACAAAGAAAGAGATACCTAAAATAGAGCAATCATATTAAATTGATTTCTCCAACCACAAGCATATAATCGACGATCTCAATGATCAAAATAAAGAACAATACATCACGTACACTCTATCAAATTTTCATGTTCAATCAACGGTGAACAAAGTAGGAATTGTAATTTTGCTGAAGTTGTCAAATTTTCAAGTTGATCAAAATAAAGAACAATACACCACACACCTGTTGTCAAATTTTCAAGTTGATTCAACGATGAACAAAGTAGGAATTGTAATTAATTGAAGTTGCTCGGTGAATATATAAACTAGTTTTTCTCTCTTCCTTTTCTCTCCCAAATGTTGCGAAAATTAACATTGTGTCCTAACTTAGAAGACCCTTTCCACTTGGGTTAAGTGAGAAAAAATGGAGTTGACAAGTTAGGACCTTTTATATACACAGTTGGAAGCTCAATCTAATACATCTTTCCTTTCACCTATGTGGAGGTGACCACCAATCCAACAATCTCGCAACAAGCTTTAAGTTTACTCATTGATAATGTCTTAGTCATCATATCGGAATCATTGTCATTAGTATGAACTTTATCCAACTCCAACAACTGAGCATCCAAAATATCACATATTCAATGATAATTCACATAAATATGCTTGGACTTAAAATGGAACGTTGGATTCTTATCAAGACGGATAACACTTTGATTGTCTAAAAATAGTGGATAGTTGTTCTGAAAAAAACGAAGCTCCTGCAAGAATTTCTTCAACCATAGCAACTTCTTGCATGCTTCTGTAGTGGCAATGAACTTTGTATCTATAATAGACAATGCTACACACCTCTGCAATCTTGATTATCAAGCCACAACTCTCCCTACAGACTTAATCAAATAGGTTGAAGTGGACTTTTTGAATTCAATCTATCCAACCATTTGTGAGTCTGAGTAACCCGTCATTGTAGGCTTATCACCTCCAAAACAAAGCCTCAAATCACTAGTACCATGAAGATACCTGAAAATTCAATTCATAACATTCCAATGCTTTCTACCTAAATTCGCAAAAGATGAATGACATTACTAGCAACACATGCAATATTTGGTCTTGTACATACCACTGTATACATTAAACTGCCTTTTATAAATGCATAAGGAATTAACTCATATATGTCTTTTTAACTTCATTTAAAGAGCTCTGCTTAATACTCAGTTTAAAATGAATCGCAAGAGGAATGCTTACTGCTTTAACATTTTCAATATGGAATCTCTGCAACACCTTCTTAATGTAATGCTCTTATGATAACCAAATCTTTTTTTCTCTTCAATCATACAAGATACTTATGTCAAGAATATTTTTAGCAACTCACATGACTTTCATGGAAAATGACTTGTCTAGTTGCTTCTTTAACCTATCAATCCTAGAAATATTTTTCCCAACAATAAATATGTCATCAACATATAACATCAAGATAATAATCATCAAGAAATATTCTAACAAAGACACAATGATTAGAAGTAGTCTTTTTCTAGTATTTGTCACGCATAAATGACTCAAACTCCTTATACCATAGTCTTGGAGCCCGGTTTAAACCATATAGACTCTTTCTCAACCTACTCACACAATCTTCCTTTCCTTCAATAAGAAAATTATCAGGTTGCTTCATGTAAATCTCTTCCTCTAAATTAGCATGAAGGAAAGTTGTCTTCACATCCATCTACTCAACCTCCAAATTAAGGGTAACAGCTAAACTTAGAACAACTTTGATGGATGACATTTTCACCGTAGGCGAGAAAACCTCATTAATATTAACACCCTTTCTTTATCTAAAGTCTTTTACTACTAATGTAGCTTTTTACCTTTGGGATGTAGAATTAGCCACTTGCTTCACCTTGAAAATCCACATGTTCTCTAAAGCCCTTTTACCATTAGGCAATTTAACCAAGTCATAAGTGTGATTATCATGTAAGGATTTTATCTCATCTTGCATTGCACCAACCATTGTTGTTTTATTCACTTTTCAAAGCTTCTTCTAAAAACTCAGGAGTATCATCAAGATCATCATCATATACCACATCATGTTCCTCATCAATCAAAATCTCTAATCCATCTACAACTTGTTAATCATCAATATCATCATGTTGCTCATAAATTTGAGCATCAATCTCAACATTATTTAGATTGTGAATAAGCAATCACATTGGATTACCCTAAATTAGATTACTATATTTCTCGGGTGAAGTTTTCTACATCTTGTTAATATCTTCAATGGTTTGGTCTTACATGAACTACACATCACTACTTCTGACTAACTTCTTCTTAATAGGATCATACAACGTCTAACCAAATTTATCCTTGTGAAAAACAAAAAGAAACACAAAAAGGGTGTTGGCTAATTTTTATTTGATGCTGATTGTTATTTGATCAAGTCAAGTCAAGGAAAAGCTTGAACAATTTTATGTTTAGAGTTAAAATGTTGGTGTGTGTGTGTTTATGATTCACTTTCAAGCGTCACAAATAAGTGAAAAATGCTCTAAGAGGTTTTAAAATTAAACTGAAACTATTTTGATATAAAAATAACAAGTAAAACTATTGCACTGATGTTTTCAAAGAATTATTTTTCAAAATTAATCAGTTAAAAATTTGTCTAGAAAAATAAATCAATGTAGTCAAATTTTAAATCAACTGTTTTCACTAAAGCATAATTGTTTTTAAATAACTATTTCGAAAACATTTAAAATAAGAAGGAATTACCATTTTCGAAAAGTACATATGACAAAATGCACAGTTTATGAAAATAGAGAGTTTATTCAAATATTTAGGAGTGTTTTTTTATCAAAAGAAATGAATAAAGGAGTTCTTGGAACAAATTCTCTGATCTGTGATAACACTACACTGTCATACATCAATTTTCATTTAGGGAAGTTTTTGGTAACTTGATTTGAACAATATTGTTTCTTACTTGTTGCAGATTGGTTCATAATTTTCATTTTTGTTTTTTGTATTGGATTTTAATTTAGAATTGAATAGGGTTTTTTATTGTAGAGGTATAATACGGTGTTATAAAGTTTCATTATTCTGCAAATTCAATCAACTATATTTTTGTCAGGATTTTTAAATAGGAATTTTATCTGATTATTTGCGGGTTATAATTGGTTGATTTTCTACTGTTTGGCATTCAAGACTGCAGTAAATTATTTTAATTGAAAATATTAATTCTTATAAACTTCTTTTTGGGAAAAATTAACAAAGTTCAATACACCCCCTCTTAAACTCAACCAAAAGTCTTTTTCAAAGGGGGTTGATTTATTTTTATTTAACTTTTACATATTTTTACATATATATTGTTTGATAGGAAATATTTAGATGATAATTTTGTACATTCAAGTGACTAGATTGTATCTTGTATTGGACAGAATTTAACAGATGCAACTATGTAATTCAGCTTAATCCTATGGCTAAAGTGTTTTATGGTTTAGTTTAGCAAGTGACCATACTATAGTTTTTGCATATGACATATTCCAAAAGACTCAATGTAAGACCTTAATCAAAACACTTGAATAAAACATCTTTATGTTCGTAACTACATGATAATTCCCTTCCATATGATAGTGCATATGATAATAACAATTAGTGAAAACGAAATGTGGAAGAAAGAAGATTGCAAAACATTTTATAATGGTTTTTTTGTCACAGGTTATACCAGTCCCACCAATCCCAATCTCTCCCTAAGATCAAGACCACTCAAGATTGAAAGAAACACTCTCAAAAGAGAGAACAATGAATTCTAACAAGGGTTATTTCACAATGGTGAATAATTACACAATGATTTCACATAACCCAAAACTCTATATGCTCTAAACAAAGATTTACAATAGCCACTCAAATATTAGTAAATTATCTATTTCTTCAATTTATTGTATGATGTATTTCACTTTTTGCTTCTAGTTTTCTTTAACTTGAAATTGTTCCTCTATATGTAACTTTGTAGAGATTAGTTGTTGGATGCTTGAAAGGAAAATCTTAACCATTTAATGCTGAAACAGGAAAGAATAACATCTATTCTTAATTCTACACTAAAACTGACTTTATTTTCATATAGAAACAATTTAAACAACACAAGATATCTTTAAGTTGAAACAATTAATCACATTTAAACATTCCATAATTTAAATAATTCCATTTTGAACAAACTTGAATGTTTAAGCACAACATACTATAAAATCTTATTTGATATCTTGTTTTTCAGACTTAGAATCAAATCAAATAAAAAATGCGTGCACTAAAATCATTTTTAATTGCTTTTGTATTTATTTATAGCAATAGAACAGTTAAATCTTGATTTCAAAAAAGTTTCTGCAAATGCGTATTTGTAAATAAAATACATTAAATCAAATTAGTGACTTGAAATTATTCTAGAAATCTGCAATTAATTTTATTGTAAGCAAAGCTTGATAAAATCACTGACCAAGGTGCATAGTATGATTTTATCTCAAATTGATTTTAAAGCTCAACAATTGATAAAACATCTTGAACAGAGGTGTGACCCAATTATTTCTAGAATTCATGTAATCAAATAATTGGTTTAATGTTTAGATTTTGGCACAATGAATTCTATCAACAAATGTAGTAAATTTTGAATCTTATCGCAATTAAAAATTATTTAAATAGTGTAAGTATTGACAAAAATGTTTCCGCATATATATTAAATTATCTAGCACAAATCAATTACCAAAACAACTGCAACAACATTTTAGAGATTTAGAAACAATTACTTTATATAGGAGAAACATTTGAAGCAAATAAAAACTTGCATATTGTTAGTACAATTTGATTTCAAGTAATAGCAATTAAAACAGCTGCAAATTAAAATAGTTTCCATAAAGACTTAAAACCCAATACAACAATAAATGAATTTTAACCGGACCTTAATTTGAATAGATTTTAATTTGTTTCGGATATGATATATATATATATATATATA